>Ga0065711_1002575_pt1 | contig 32894 bp, 17 predicted proteins | sample Hoacrofraction12_FD_59098 | JGI IMG/M metagenome (GOLD analysis project Ga0065711, IMG submission 59098) | Hoatzin crop microbial communities from Cojedes, Venezuela - Epithelial fraction 12 v2 (version 2) | ecosystem: Host-associated > Birds > Digestive system > Esophagus > Crop | place...
AAAAAAAAAAAAAAAAAAAAAAAAAAAAGAAAAATTGGCAGAACAGATTTCAACAAATTTATCTTTACTACACCTTGATAAGATGAGCTGCTTTTTGGGTTTGTGGGTTTTGTTTTTGGGTTGTTGGTGGTTTTTTTTTGTTCTGGGGTCTTTTTGGTGTGTTTTTTTTCTGTATTAGCTGGAATACAAAGAAAAAGACTAAAATTCTCAAGGATAAGCTACTTCTGGATGCCCTGTTGGAAATGCCCAAGACCTAATTCACTTAAAGGAGCATTCACTGTTTTTTATGGCATATAATACATCGAATGAGTAATTCCCCAGGCTTCACTCAGAGCCGTGGTTACGCAGTAGTTCCCAAATGAGAAGCCAAGACCTCAAATGAGGTATTCAGAAACACATACTTCTGGGTTAAACAAGAAGGGAAGATACTTGGTATGGGAAATTCATCCCAAAGATTTAAACCTGCTAAAATTATGAGCCATGGAATTTTTGGCCAGAAATTTTTTCCTAACCTTCACACAGTATCATAAGAAACAGCAGATCAAATGGATCAAGAAATATATCTTACAACATGTCTCCCTAATAGACAGACCAGGTGTCACAAATTTATCTATTAAAGATGTGATTTATCATTTTCATTGATCTGACACTAAAAATTGTGGGGTTTTACCAGTAAACCTTCACTCTACATCCGTTTGACAAGTTCTGGTGGGTGATGAGACTAGGCTAGAAATGAAACACAGACTATTTGATGTCAAAAATCATTTTGACTTTGAAATTATTTAGTACCTCCATCCCATCTAAAAAAATACAAAGGCATTAACAACTGTTACACAAGCTTCTATGCAGGACCTTTCTGTACCTGGCCAATTCAGGACCAAATTAAATTGCACTAGCCAATGGCAGAAAACTCAGCACTCCTTCACCCCATCTGGCTGCAGTGCTCTGAACAGTGAAGAATAATATCAGGATAATTTTCATGCTACCCAGAACCGTGCAAAAGGTAATCAGAGTTTTCACATAGCTGGTTCATTAGCAATGGCAGACAATATGATTCAGTCAAAGCTTTATTTCCCATGACCTGAGAATTTACTACTCCCAACACGCATTAGCTGCAGACCCAATTACTAATCCTCTAGGCTAACAGGATCTGCATTCCTAATAAGGACAGATTCTCCCAAATAAGCATTCTTCTAGCTGGGCACCAAATACCAGTCACACAAACATCTCTGTGTGGCCCATATCAGTTTTAAGGATTTATATTATCCCTGTCGGTGTTGTATATGTGATGTATTTAAACACCCCTGCACGAGAGAAGACAAGGAGAAAGGCCAAGGGGAAGAGCTATTCCCATCAACAGCTCCAAGTGTCTAACTTCAGCGACATCAGAGCAACAGTTGGTGCAGAGAGTCACTCCCCAGGAACACAATTTTAGCACTTAACCTAGATACCCAAGGGACACGGCATGAATAGCCCCACCTGCAAGCAAAATGCCCCCGGTTACCCAGCTTGTGTGGAGCAAGCCAAGAAACCAAACCCCAATTTCCCCACACTCCTAATTAGCATTTTCCTTGCTGGATGGGCCTTCCCTCACCAGACTTTTTGCGTGGAATGCTTTTACTTGCTGAGCAGGGGTAGATTTCAAGAACCACAGTTCACTGCAGTATTTTCTTCCCTCCTCCCTCACCCCATGAGCAATGCTGTCTTGAACTAAAGCAAAAACTTGCTTCAGGATTTGTTTGAGCAGGAAAATAATCTGCTTCTCTCCTTCAACAAGGGTCAAGATAGATGTCATTAGTTCTCTTTTTACTTTCAACTGAAACTTCTTTTTTTGGACAAAAAAAATGCTGGCATTTTTTCCACTGTAACCATGCGCATCCTTCCTTCAGTGTTAGAAGAGGAAGAAAATAGTATTTTATGCTTTTAAAAACAAGACAAAACCAAGGAGAATTACAGAAGTTGCAGCTGCACTGTGATATATTGTGTAGTCATAAAAAACACAGCATTTACTGAGATCCTTTTTCTTATTATTTTCAGAAAAATAAATCAGTATATGCAGAAGTATCCCTTGCAGTACCTGTCTGAGGTTGAAATCAGACAGTATTTAATCCTTCCTTGCCTCTGCAAATAGACAGCCAAATCCAAGAGATGCTGAACACTTACTGCAGTGCAGGTGGAGTCAGACTCCCACTTCCCAAGACTTTAGCAATTCCCTTTGCTCCCACTAGCCAGTACCATTGATGTATCTTTTCCTTGCTATTTGTCCATTTCCCCCTGGATTCTGACAAGTGAGCTACAGGAAATAACACCTGCAAGGAAGGAAAATCCTAAATAGCTCAGTCTCCTATGCCAGGTCAGGATCTTTCTTCTCTTGGCCTGTTGGATATCTTCAGGTTAAATTTCCAGCCAAACACAACAAAACAAAACTCAATGGTTTTCACTGTGCTGTCCTCCATTTGTGACAATTTTACCGATTTGCCAGTAAATCCTACTCTTCAGAGTTGTAGTGATGACTAATCACTAATAGACATGTAGTCACAGCTGCTCAGATATTTATTTCTTGTCTAAACCCAACTCTGAATAACTTAAGCACCTTAATAAAAGTAGAGTAATAAATACAGTCCAAATATAGGCAGCAATCCAACACAACCATCACAGCTCTCTTAAATCCCCCATCTTTCAACAGTCCTCACTGCACTAGCTCTTACTATTGTATAACAAGAATGTAACTGAAAAGCAGACTAGGAGAGACTGCCATAGTTACCATATTTACCGTTTTCACCTAGGTTTTTGTTTGTTTTTTTTTTATTTAAACTGATCACATTCAGGATTGTTGCAGATTCTTTCCCCATACAAAGCAACAACCTCCCTCTGCTCTAACAGACTTGGGCAGAGATAAACCAAACCTGTGCCAGTCTGCTGGACAGGATGGGGGAAGGGAAACTCTACTGATGATCTGGGCTTAGGTTTCACCTCACTTTGAACAGGAGGAGAATTCCAGCCATGACTGCATCACTCCAGTTCGGAGATACTATCCAAGGTTTCCCAGGTGAGACAGAGCCTCACCGATGAGCTCCATAGAACCAAAAGGCCTTGGAGCCAAGTAGTTGCCCAAGGAACAGCCAGTACGGGCACCTGGGCTTCCTATTCCCAAGGGAACTGCAACAGGATTAGGGGGCGGGGGGAACAGCTGTTAAACTAACAGCTTTTGTTTAATTGGCAGGGTGACAGCTTCATTAACGACAACCCCAAGCATCAAAACTAAATCTTAGTTGAGTGTTCTGAGAATCCCATGAATTACCCACAGGGAAATGAAAACAAAGATGATATATTCTTAAGCTACCTTTTGACATTTCTTATAGGCTTTTTCCATGTACTTAGTTTGATTTTTTTCCCTGCAACTACAACATACATAAACTCTTTTGAATCAAAACTTCTTTTTACAGAGTCATGTGATTACAGCTTTACAAAGACGAAAATCTACAGAATTTCAATCTCCCAGTAAAAATCAAACAAGTTGGCAGGCCACTGATTTTATTTTATATAGCACCACAATTATTTTGCTTAGGTTGAGTTTGAAAAGAATAAAGTCAACAGAAACTAAATTGTTTTGTCTCAATAGCAACACATATGTAGCAATTCTAGTGGCTATCACTGCTTTAAAATTTGACTTCACAAGGGTAGGGAATGTCAAAATGCAGAGCAGCACTTAAGTAATATTTGCAGACTTTGTGGGGAAAAAATGCTTGTACATACCATTGTACACTCAGAGACATATAGCTATACATCAGTTCTGATTTCATTTAGAAGTTCGGTATGAACTAAAAAAATCTGTCATTTACGGTTTTCCCACTCTTCAATTTACTTTGACAGACAAAACCCTTCGTTCTTGACCTGGTTTCTGTCATAAAGGTTGGCTCTTCTTGCTCAGACATACAGTGAAGGTAAATCCTGCTGTTGCAGTCCATCAAATAAGTTTCTGTCTCCTGTAACCTATAATTGAGGTTGTAACAGATGGCTTTGCATTTGGCAAGACCAAAGGTTGTGCAATAGCAACAGCTTTATTTAAAGCAAAATATTTATCAGAGCACAGAGTAAGGCATGAGTTTGTGGAAGATGAAAGAATTTCTCACTTTGAAGGAAGACTCAGTGGTACCGCATTTGAAAGCTCGTCTGCCTCTGTCTTCTCCATTCTTGTTAGTGCTTTTAGTGGAAATTATAAAACATCCATGCATCCCCGTGTGACCTACAACTTCCATCATCTAATGTAATATTCTCAACATCTCTGCTGCCAATGCCACAGGCTTTATTGTACTAAGGTCAGGTGGAAGGGCTGTGCAACCACTAGCGGTGAGGCCTGCTCTGATATCGTCTCAAAACTTGGCCAGGAGAAACAACATTTTGTGGGTGATGCTCCTGGCTTGTGCAGATTCTTTGTACAGGAGCACAAAAGCAGAAGACAAATACTTGGAGGCAAAGCAACAGGAGGGCTCAGTGAGAGAGCCTCCAATGAACACCACTCAGTCTGGTAGAAAACCCAGTCTTTAGGTCACAGAGCTCCTGCTAACCAATGACAACCTGCGCTTTCCAGAGGGATCTCAGCTGTCAGTAGGCTCAAGCCCAACTATATTGGGATCACACCCAACAATTTGTCTGAGGACAGCTTCCTGAACCGGTCATTTGCCAAGGTTTTGTTTGTTTGGTAACAGGGATGGGCATGAGTCCCTTATGGCCCTAAGAGAGGTTATTTCAGTGCTGCACCTGGGCACGTCTCAGAGCGGCTCTGCTGTATCACTCATCCAGAGCGTTTCTCCCTGTTTTACATAGCTCCCTTGTTTTAAGCCTGTTAAGTGAGTCCAGCCCCCCAGGCAGAAGGGTGGTACCTTCCAACTTCCTAGCTTGCCATGGTCTGTTTATCAGATCTAATGAAGACATTTATGGGTTGATGGTCTGACAGATGCTCAATTTTCTGACTGGATGAGGAAGTCAAACTGTTATACAAGAAGCCAATAAGTACCATTCATTCCTAAAGCAATAAAAACACTGCCACATTTCCAAGTTAATTGGCACAACTAAGCCAGTTTGCTGGGGGTGTATCTAATCAAATTTAATCTTTAGTTAGGGGCTTCTGTAGCACCCTGCACTATACTATCTGAGAATCTGGAATAGTAATGACTGCTAATACAATGCACTGTTTTCCGTAGCTGTATCCAGGATCAAAACATATTGCTAACACAGCGAATCATTCTTGGAGACTTTTACACCTTTCGCCATTTGCGTACTTGGTGGGGGTTAACACAAAGGTTTCTTGGCAAGTTCAAGTTCAGAAGGCTGGTCCTATCCTTTACCCAGAACACTCTGGTGTTCTTAAAAATTCTGAACGTAGTTGAAGATCTCCCTATTAAAAATAATCCATCTCTTATTAAGGTTTTCTGCGCACCAGCAGTCCTCAGTGTTCACTAGAGGCACTCCTTTGCCATCCACCATGCATTAAATTCAGGAGCTTTTTGTGCTAAAGCACTAAGGCTTGATGGGGCATGTTTTATGGGTTCTTTACAGTGTGCCTCTGGAGTACTGCAAGGCATGAGACCAAAGGCTACATCACATTGGCTGCTCAAGTTCTTTATTAGTGGCCCCATTAAACACTCCCTCAAGCTTTCGATTGCACTTCTCCCGTTTTCTTCCAAATTATTTTTTTCCTTTTCGCTTATGCTTCCACAGCTGAAGAGTATCCTCATGGAAGCACAGCGAGGCACCCAGGTCTGGCACCTGAAAACCCAGCACCTTGATGTGGAAGTGTCAGGCCCTCTGTGGGGCTGGAGGCCTCCTCCCATCTGCCCTCCTGCCTCCATCCCGGGGTGCACCAGCCACAAGAGGGGGACAGAGGCTCACCCTGCCCTGCACAGACACAGCGTGGGGGTCAGGTGAGGCACAGCTAGGCCACCCTCCTCCTTCCAGAGCTCCAAAGTATCTCCCTTCAATGACTAATAAGCCTCCTTTTCTCTTGCTTAGCATCAGCATTCATAGTCCCATGCACAGCAGGAATAAAGCATTGTTATTAATTGCTTTAAATAAGTGTATAGGAAATCCAGTTCAGGAGTAATTCACCTTTCTTACTGCCATGAAACCAGTGATGCTGTGAGATGCATTGACAACGAGCCATACAAACTCCATCATGTTGACCTTCAAGTAGCACCTTCCCCTCCAGAAGATTTCCATCCTCTCTACCACTGGATTAATTGCATTCAACAGACAAGAATTAATCGCAGTACTAAGCTTTGTGCTACCTCAGGAGATAAACACCACTACTCAGAAGTGACAGAATAAAGGGAAAGCTCAGACCCCTAAATCACTCCCCCATCATTTATCCTGTTGCTGCTGTATTGGGAAATGTTAAGCTGCATCTTTAAGAGCGGACCTGTCTCTGCAGCAAAAGCACAGAAAGCTGGCAGTTGAGAAAGCAGAACGGATGACAGTTTTTGGCAGCAGTTTCAGCTGTCTTGTTGGGTTTTTCAGATTAATCAGCCCCTTTGGAACACTGAACAGATCATCAGGACAATCCCTCAATCCGAGGGATTTTTTTGCAGTGGAAAAAGAGCCATAAACTGGGACAGCAGCAGAACAGAGGCAGCTTTCTGAAAGGGACTCGGTCTTGTCTCTGAGAAAGCTCCTTATCAAGACATTGTCTAAAGCCAATGGCATGCCTGCACCATCATCCCTCTGGATGTGCTCACACATGGTGTGGTTTTCTTTCAGCGTGATTGTTCAGAAAGTCATGAGCTGAAAAAAAGCTTCTCCCCATGCCCCCCAAGCCCACCACCTCAAACTTTGTTAAATATATCTTGTTTCTATTAGATGCCAAAAATATCGACTATTTTCTTTCAAGGAAAAATCTTCCTTCCCCAATATCTAAGGCTACGTGCGCATGCTCAACAGAATTTGTTTGAAACGTTCAGGTTTACTTTAAATTGGAGACAAACAATCAAGAACCTTGTATTCTCTTAAAAATCCATCCACAACAGTAAGTTTATTGAATCCTAGTTTTCCCCATGAATTCTGAAATCAAGATCCTTACTTATATAACCCCCTCAAAAAAATTTAATTGGTGTTAGGAGTTACTTTCCCCGTTTCACATTTTTTCTTCTTCAGCACTGCTGTTGCTGTTTAAACAGATTTCAGCTCTCCTCTCTCTTCAAAGGCATCTGCATTTCAAATGAGGAGCGTATATTGGCCTTAGTCCTACTATCTACTTGTGCAAGTAGTCCTTTGCACCTGGACGAATATCTACCAAAGTCAGTGGGTGTTAAGAGCTGCCTGTTCTAACCTGGATGCAGAACAAGGTCTACATTTTATGGATCAGAAAAAGTATATGCAATTAATAATCACATAAGCTTTTTATTAGATCATGCAACCAATATTTTCTTATTGCCTTTGTTGGCAGGAAGAGAATTCTGTAGCATAAGAGCAGCAGAGTTTATTATATCAGTTTAACCACTTGATAACCTGGTGTAGCTTTTTATAGCACTTAATAGTGTTGGCCCACAGTATGTGAAATTTAGGCAAAAAAAAAAATATAATATGCAACTTTGCCAAGGAGCTTCACCCTACCTGCATTACACAACGAACTAACAATTAGTTGTTATGCAATTTTCTGCTCACCATGAAGTGAGCACTGCTTTGTTTGCCTAAGACAGCAAGCATGCAGGAGGCAAAACTGAAATTACATTAATACATCGTGCTCTACCTAAAGACTGAGCTCCCTGTACTGATCACCATTGCTTTCAATGAGGATTTAGTATCATCTATGAAACTGCTTTACATCCGAAGATAACACTTCACTTTACCTCTGCATCTCTCTGTGGCTTTCACTTGCACATCACACCAACCAAGTGCTTTAACATTCAGAGCGGAGATGGCCAGGTTTGAGCCGTGACAGCTCCAGCAGCCTCCGCCTGCACCCTGGCCCTGCTCTACTGCTCACTGGGATAAGGGCACTCAGGGCCAAATCCCCAGCCACTCTCAAATCACGCTGGCATGCCACCTATAGAGCTGCTTATCCCTCAGAAATGTGTCCCCAAACACAACTATATTCAAGCTCTTTCACTAGAACAAGGGGCTTATTTCCAGTAGGAATGGGCACAACTGACTTAAGGGTCAGCCCAATGACCCAGAACTACCAAACTGCCATGTGCTCCATCAGGCTTCCACGGTGTGGCTATAACATCATTGCTCCCAACAGTTCCATCCAAACGTGCTCTCCATCAAGCGCCCCAGTCCCTGCCCAGCACAGCAGCTCACCAGCAGCAGGTTAAGCCACATAGATGCTATTCCTATGCTAGTACAATTCTGCCATCTCCATCTAATCTGCATGAGCTGGCCTGCATACACCTCCCCTGCCAACCCAAGGTGGTGGCTTGGCTCCTGCTTTTGCCTGATGAACCTATTCTCTACGTCCAGTCACCCACCTGTAGTCTGTGACGAGCTGTGGTCATTGCCAGGAAGCTCAGTGGTTCAAATAGGACATGCCAGGGTGGAAAAACACATTACCAGGGAGATGTCCTTATCACAAGCAGTTTTTACAGCTATAGCCCTGAGAAATTCCATCAGAGAAGAGATGACTCAGTCTCGTACAGACACTTTGCACATCCAGACATTCTTGCATATGAGAATATACTGCATATAAAAAATAACCTCTGACTTTTTGTGCCTCTCCTCTACAGTCATAAACAAGAATATCATTTCAAGAGATGCTGTCAACTTATATTTAGCCCATTTTTCTATTTTGTTCAAAAATAGAAGCCTTCCATAGAGCGTAAGAAGAATAAAATTAAGAAAACAATTCTTTAAAACAAAACAAAAAATTGTGCTGTTGCCTTTCAAACCCTTACCCTGTAGCACTGAAAACTTGGAATTGTCCACAAACGAATATGAGACTGACATGATATTTATTATCCAAGCTTAAAATAGCACAGAACAAACAGAATACAAATCATGGCAAGTAAAAATTAATTTTAAAATTCAATTTAATAATCTAACAGTTTAGGGGCAATATGTGGTTTATATTGGCAGTGGCCTTTTAATCTTGCAAATCATGTAATTAAGGAAGCTTAATTAGTAAAAGCAGTGTTTGAATATTAGAGCTGTGAAAATATCTCAGAAAAATTTGCAAGTATTGGCTTGAACTTTTTTTAAGCCTCAGTTGTGTGTCTGCATGCACTTGCATTAATATAAATAAAAGGCTGGAATAAACAAATGGCAGAAGTATTCAGGAAATTGTGAAGTTAGAATATTCACAAAAAACAAAATTGTAACTGCTTGCACAAGGGCCCAAGGCAGAGCCCAGCAACAAGAAGCAGCAGCACAGTGTGTCCTGCTTCTCCATGAAATCTCCCCATCACAACCAGGCCAGCAATGAGAACAGATGACTCCCTGAGTGAGCACAGGCCTCCTCTCTCCTCTGCTCCCACCACCCGTCTCAGAAAGCACACAAACTACTCAGCCACGAAGAGAAACTAAATAAAATAAAAACAGCTGCCCGATTAAGAAAAGTTGCACGCATGTTTGTTTGGAGAGAGCCCTAACTTGTTTCGTACACCCAAAGGAGGAGAACAATTAAAGAAAAAAAAAAAAAAAAAAGGTTTTTGGGAATTTTGAATCTTGGAAACTCAAGTTAGCTTCAGACCTGCATCCAAGTTAAAAGTCACCAACGTGCCATCATGTCTCCCTCTCAGGAGGGATGCGGGAGATTCTTATAAGCTGCAAGTCCTCAGAGCCAAGACATTTATCGCAAGACCAGTCAGCTTTTAAAAACACAAAAACTGTTAAACTCACATTTCCTTTCAGCCAGGTAGTCAAGGAGAATCTATAAGACATGTAAACTCCAAAGACTTTGTGCACGCAAACGATACAGGCACTGAAATAATGACATCCACAGGCAACAGTCACACTACCTTGCAGCTTTAGACAGAAGAGGAAAAAAAAAAAATCATAATGCTGTTAAGTGCCACAACACACTCATCTATAAAATCCCAGGGAGACATTTCGTTGCCTCAAAACCAGAAGTCTGGTTCACTTACTACCGGGCCACCCTAACACTGCAGAAAAGTTACAGTTTGCAGCAAACCATCTTAAACTGATAGAGGGCTTGGCTGCATTTAAAGTTTCTTTTGCAATATTTGCTCAAGAGAGCTTTTATTGTTGCTGTTCTGCTTTGGGACATGTCCTGTATTTTTCTAAAGAGGCGATTTATCATTGCCTTCAAAACACAAAAAAATCTTTGTTGTTATTCTTAAAATGATACAATTACTTTGTTTCTGGGGGACAATTCAGCGATTTTCATTTGCTTTATGGACAATTTCCAGTACGGGAATTAAGTTAGGAACCCAAAGCAGATCCAAATTTTCCCCAACAAGCCTCAGGATCTTCGAGTGTTTGAAGTCTCTCTTCTACCCTTCAAGCTGTATCATACTTAACTCGCACAGAACAAGGGCCCTCAACACCCACATGTAATGCAGGACTTCACCCTGCATCTACCCTTTACCATCATAGTTCTTTTTATCCTGCACCTTTGGAAGGAAATCAGCAGCAACTACAATAAACTGGGTTTTTTTGGAAAAAAATAAAGACACAGATTAGTGTTCTTGGAGCCCTGATTTTTGTTCTTGTAAAACACAGCTCATTCCAAGTAAACATAACAGAGACAGATGCCTTCTGCTGTAAGTCACACCACTAGATTATTAATCATAGCAGAAATGAAGAGTGACTGCTAGGTACCATTAGATGCGTTCACTGTACAAGTCACGTGGCATTTTGAGGTCTCCAACAGTTGCGGGATGTTGCAGAGCACCACCAGCACGGAGAAATCCTTCGCTTTCCCACTCACTCAGCCCCCAAGTCCCTTCAAAGCATGGGTGTCTGTCAGGGCTTTCCCATGTATCTTAAAACCCTCCTGTACAGGGAGCCAACGGGCAGCAGTCATTCTGTATGTCAAACGTCTTTTCAACGAGCTCCTTTTTTTGACTCATTATCTGAATAGTGCGGTGGTGCTTGGCAGTTGATATCCATCCCGAAATAATGACATATTAAAGGTTTTAATCTCCTGTAAATGGGAAAGGTTTCCAAAGAAAATAGCACCTCCCCATCTTGAATGTATATTACCCAAACAGATGTCACCAAGCTAATCCAAGCCAGCCAATCCATTCTGCAGTCAGAAAGCAGGGCAAAGTTGTCTGCTTCCCAGACAGACCCCGCGCTCTCTACGCAGACATCTGTGCTAAGAGTCTATCCTGTTCGTTTAAGCTGCTTCTCTTCCTACAAGTGCACCACATTTTACAAAGCAAACAAAATGAAAGATCTAGATAGTTTTTAGTCTTTGCACAGAAGCAAATTGTCCCAGTATTAGCTGAAGTCTGAATGCCAGGTATATGCACAAATCTAGTAAGAATTAATAGTGGATTTACTGTCTCAGCTGCAAAACTACGATCATGCCAGAGAACACCAAAGAAAGCAGAAACAAAGATCTGGTCCTTATTTATACCTGTCAGAGGACTCAAGGAAAAAGGCTGACCAACCAAGAAAATTAACATTTGTTTCTGACAGGGATTTATGCAAAGGAACAGGGTTTTAATTTAGGGCTCTTTTCATCAGAATGATAACAGCTGTCATCTACTGTGTGAGTGCAGTAATTACTGAATCTCAGATGTGGAAAATCATGTTTCATTTACACCATATCTGAATCAGCAGTCCCAGAGACAGCCAGTGACATTCCCACGGAACAGCTAACTTATACCCCACCTCTAAATTTCTGCACTTTTACAGCCAGCTCCCCCCAAATCCTCAATAGTTCTCATGTTCCTTCTGACAAAGAGCAAGAGTCTGTGATAATATTTATCACCCTAAAGTTTCAAAATCCAGCATGATTTGTCCTGTTCTTTCATAGGCTACTTGAAATCATTGAAGTTTTATGAAGTAGCATGAATATCATCTCACCTGCAATTTTAACTTATTATTTCTAGTCTTACCTGCCACACACGTGGAAAAGAGATTTTTGGTTCCATTCACCATTACCACACCAGCCCAGGAAAATAAATACGAAGACACAGACTCAGGATTCAGACATATTTTTGTTTTGTTTTAAACAGAAATATTTGTGTACACTTATCAGACTGTAACTGAGTTGAAAACAGAGTTTGGTTATAGATCTAATTTCTCTGAAGTTGAGGAACTTTTTTAAGTAAGGAGTTCTGATCCAGTTTCTTAACAGAAACAGAATTGGATTTGAAAGCTAAGCAGCCTGATGAAAGAATGCAAGGCTTTTTCTTACTAATAGAACACTCTATTTAGTGTCATTATGGGAATGAAACTAATTTAAAAAAAAGTATTTCCATGAAAGCACATGTAATTGCACATTAGAGATCAGTTTAAAAATATATGTTTCCTGATTGTTGATAACAAGTGATGTAAAATTATATGTTTTGCAGAACTGCTTGTACCAGCCTGGGCTGTATTATGAGGCAGGGGGCCAAGGGCTAAGTGCTTCCAACCACCGAAAAGTACCAGTAATTCCTGTATAACCTCACACCTTGGAGAGCAAAATGGTTTCAGTGTATTGTATTTTTTTCATCAATTGAAGAGGATGTGGAAAATAACTTTGGATTAGATAAATCACTTGGAAATCTATTTTAATCAATCATTTCCCCCTTTCTAGCCATGCCCTGGAGATGTTTTGCCTACAACTGGTTTGCATTCAAATGAGTAAGCATGTATGCCTTTTGCATACACTGCCATGCAGCAGCATGCTTCAATTTGACAAAAGGTCTCTACCACTCCAAAATGCCTTCATACAACTGCTTTCCTGCTTAAAGCTATCATGTAGCCATTTCTAATTTTAGAATTTGATTAATTGTCAACACAAAAGCAGGGAAGTGGAAGACTAAATGATCTTGTTTTGATAAAATTGAATGAGTTTTGTGTTAGACAGCAGATAGATATGAAGTGCCTAATTTGTCTAAATATTTTAAGGCATGTGCTTAAATCCTATCAATTCCAATGCCTTTTCAACCAGCTCTTGATTGTCTCGATTAACATACAGCCTGGGTTTTCAGAAAAAGCAAAGGAATTGGGGCATGCATATCATTCAGAAATCAAATGAAGCCTGGATGTGCAGAAAAAAGGGTTTCTATGAAGAACAGTCAAAAGTCAGCCTGAAGGAAATGCTTGAAACAAGACATGGCCAGAAACAGGTTTTCTATTTGCAAAATAAAGTCAAGATTGAGTGAGAGCGAGTGAGAGGCAGCCAGTAAGATTCACTTCTATATCAGCATAATTCAAGATTATTTTTTTTTCTCTCCGTCATGACAGTATGTTCTGTTAAACATTTTTTGTTTCATCATTAGGTGGTTTTCTGGAGAAGTTGGCAGGGAACTGCCAAATAATTTCTTGACCATGTTTCATTTAAAGGAACACTCTTCTCTAGAAGATAATGTTGTGATCTGGGATAGGAAAATTAATATGACAGTTGTGCTTAGAGTAAGGAATGATTTTTCAGTAACTGAAGTTACGACGTTTTAAAATTATTCTAACTCATGGTGCAAGAATGCTTACAGTGGTTATTAAAAAAATCTATAATAATAAAATCAGAAAAACAGGGCTAGAAGGGATCTCCAGCAATCTTCCAGCTATTCCATTTCTCATGCTAGACTGATGCTTGTCTAATTTTTTCCTCAGCCGAAACTCATAATCTATTACAAATATCTTCTTACTGCTAAAAATGTTTTTCTCATATTTCATTATATATTCAAGAAATTGCTTCTCATGGATGAATGGATACAGAGAACAAATTCTCTTCCTTCTTTTTGAAGGTTTGTAATGTCTTCCTAGCCATGACTGCAAGTAAAGCAACCCCAAGTTCAACCTCCTTTTGTAAACTCCTTTTCCCAAGTTTCTCATTTTTTTTCCTTCCTCTCCAGACACACTTCATCCAGTCCATACCTTTCCCAAGGTGCAGTACCTAAATCTGGATATAGTCTTCCTACTAATGCTTTACCAGTATCAAGAACAGTGGAATATTATCTCTGATCTCTTCTGCAAGGTTTAGTCCATTTATAAAGTTTACCTTTTTCTTTTGATAAGAGGATAACTTCAATTCATGTTCAGCAGATGCACGTACAGCCACTGCATCCCTCAAAACAGACACAGACAGGTTTTCCTGCTGGGATCCCCTAAGAATAAGATTTGTACTTCAGAAAGCCTTGTCTCCAAATATTTAGTTTAGAATATGAATGGATGGTGAATATCTTTACTAATAAATGTAAAACAATGCATCTGCACTTAGAAGATGGTTTCCAAGCGTTCTGTAGAGATTCAGTTGAGGGGGTTGGTTTGTTTTAAGTATAGCACATAACTATTAACATTTTGTTCCTTATTATCTGGTAGTTGCTCACTTTGAGTAAAACACATGGTCAGAGGGCTACTAAGTCATCAGCCACTGCTCATTGATTTAAGTCTGCAGCTGGGTCTCAAACTGAAAAAAACACAGTAATGCAAGTGAGATGATTTTCTAGATTAATTTTCAATGTTATAAACAATATCCTTGCTATTACAAAACAGTGATTTAAGCAACTAAACTAAATTTAGATCACCAACTATGTGCAATTTTGCTTCTGAAATCACACCTTAAATACTAGTCATCCTTCAATTTGGAGACTCAAAGAACTATTTCATCAGCAAAATTTTTGTTAGGAGCATCACTGAGTAATTGCAGGGCCTTCATGACACTGTGCTGTGACACTTGTATCTCGGCATGCAATTTAATATTATACCTAGGTGGTCTTTGAGACGGACATCTCAAAAGCAGAACTTCTGTCCTTTCTACAGCTATGGTCAACATCGTCAATTCTCTCTTGTTCTCTCAAGATGCGAGATCAGGATGACAGATGGTAAAGAGCATAGAGTAAGCAGAACAAATAAGCATGTTTGTCAGCTATGTAAGGAGTTATATACTCCATTTACTATTTTGAAACTCAAGACAAAGGGTGTCTGTACACTGCTGCATGCATGCTACGCAACTCCAAAGCCTAAAGTTAAGTTTAAACATGAAAAAAATTTTACTTACAAGGTCACATAAACGTTAATAGCAAGTAGCGAGTGTTTTAAACAGAGTTACTCCTTCAGCTCTCCAAAACAGGAATTTTCATCAATGCAGATTCCTGAAGTTTTAAAAAAAATGACACAGCCCTGCTTTGACACCTGTCCTCCCACACTACCAGTCACAGTACAGCACATAAGGGACATTCCCATGTCCTGTTGCCAAATCCACCACTGCCAACATATCTACAAGCAAAATATTTTCAAAATAAAACACAGTGAATGTCACGTTGGTTCATTTGCTTAGGAAATGTCAATTTTCCCATTTGACATACAGCAGAGGAGTGATCCCACTTGCAAAGGGAACGCAATTGCTCAACTGAGCACGCATTGTGGTAATTTTTGCATAATTAGCAGAATACATTTAGTCTTAACCTTCTTCTGATGAATTCAGTCACACCTGTTTATGTGAAATCAATTAAGAGAACTTAATCTTCTTAGACAGTTTCCAGCACTCCATCCACAGGTTCAGGCCTGTTTCTTGTATTGCGAAGCTTAAATTATATTAAAAAAGAAACAATTATCCTATAAACATGAAGACCTAAATTAAGCCTTAATAATTAAAACCAGTTACATGTTTAGTCTGCAGCTTTTTGGTGGCCAGCCACATATCATACAGTGCTGTCCACTTTGACTCTGATGAGTGGAGGAGTGAGCAGAATAACCCCAAAGCAAGGTCAGCATGAACATGTCTATGTGCCTGTCTCATGCAGGCGCGTGCCAGAACACACATCTCTGTGCCCAGATCTGCTGAGGACTTGTGGGGTGATGCAAGGGTAAAGCCTGGTAACAGAGGCATCCAAGGAAAGGGTGCTCAGACTGCCTCCCCACAGCATCCAAAATCCCCCTTCTTACAGAATAATTTTTGGGGAAGGACTTAATTTCACCTTACTGTAGGCACATCCCTAAAATGCACATTGACAGCAAGTCAGACAAATCATACTTCAGAAGTGCCTGTATTCCCTCACTACGAATGGAGCCTCCACAAACAGCTTGGGTTGGACATTTAGAGTTTGAGACAAGTCCCACCATTATTGGGGGTGTACAAACAGCATCGTCATTAGTGAAAGAACAAGGTGTCTGAATTCCTGCTCACCTGTGAAGTCAGAAGCTACCTGACTAGTTGAAGCTAAAAAAAGAATAGCGTTACTCGTCTCCATTGGGCATAGTTTGTGGTTTATAGCATGAAGAGTCCTGGCAAAGTTTTATGCCAAAGGAGAATTTAAATCCTCACATCTGTGTTTGTTTCTTGGATCTACTATGCTGGCAAGTGAGTCATCCTAAGAAACCTTAAATTACTTTTCGTCATACATCTAACATTATAAAAAGCATTGAATTAATGTCCAGAAATAGTTCAAACTGAAGTAGAAGTCCTCGCGAGACTATCTAATGGGACATACATGAAAGATGCTTGGAGTACCTTGAAGATTTTGTAATCAAACTTCTGTTTAACCTACAGAGCTATATAAGACTGCATTGAGGTGAAACCAAAGCAATGAAAATCGATGGAGGATTAACTGAAGAAACACTGCCATTTAGTATTGACCTACTCCACTAGGCCTCCTCAGAAGCAGTGGCATACACGCCATCTTTCAACCCACGTTTTTACACTATCTCTAGAAGGTGGATGAAATAAAGGGGGAAGAAGGGGAAAAAGAAGAAAAAAAGAAAAAAAAAAACCAATTTTTTCCCCACAACCTCTAGAAAGGGAAAATACCAAGTAGCAGCTAAAATCTGTTTGAGATCAACTTTTGTTTTATAAACTTTGGGTTTCATTCTAATTGTTAGGGAGACAAATAATAACTGGCTTTAACATAATTTTCTTTGGACTATCTCCCCAAAGCCACAATTAATGTAAATACCAGTGTCTTGTTAGTAATTTCCTTTCATCGGTAAACGCTGAAATGCGATGATCTGACCACAAATCACAAAGCAAATAAGCTTGCAGTGCTGTTCAAGCTGTTTGTACATGAGAGAGTTGATAAGGGAGATGTTTTGTGAGCAAGAGAATTCTATGACTACTTGGAAGAGTTTCATTACATGAGAAAGGAGTAAGTCTCATATCCTTCCAAGCAATGGAGACAGCAGCTTCTAGGGGCACTTACGGGTAAACCAGCTTGAAGGGGTAAAAGCAGAGTCAGGTCTCAGGAAGTCAAGAGAAACCTGGTGAAGACGTGGGATCAGAGATCAGACTACAGTTTCTCTTCTCTGTTCACAAGCCTGAAGGGATTTACTCTCACTCATGCATTTTCTTCGGTTGCTTTTGAGGGGCCTCTAGTAATTGGTGACATACAGCCACAGCAGGAGATGACTACCAGTTTCTCAGCCTCTCTTCTGTGGGCTAGGAGACCAATGGTGGAGGATGAAGGGCCTTCAGCATGCACAAGTCTCAGTCTTTCTAGTCTTGCTATCACTACACATCTTGCGTTTTAGCATTCACTTGCCGGTACACAAAAATACAGGTATTTTAATGCAATGTTTTCACTTTATAACTGGATAGATGTGTAACAGCCAAACATACACATCTCCAGTCAAACAAACAAAAGATTTAACATCCAAATAACTGAAGCGGATTTCAGTCTCCCATCAGCCAAGATCCCTCTTCGCCAAATCACCTTTTCTCTGCCAAACACTCAGTCCGAGAGATTCTGCTAAAATATGTAACAGTAGAAGACACTTTCCACGAAATAAATTAAAATCTTTGCCTGAAACACAATTGACACACTCTGAGCAAAACAAAACCTGACTCTGTCACCGGACCGCCTTACTTCGTGTAGCTGCAATATACACCAAGGACACGTTTCCAACACAGTGTTGCCCTCGTACAACTGCAGCCTTTATCATCACTCTGACCAAGTAGAAAGCTCTGTTTTTAACTTAGCATTTTATAAAGGAACAGTTCTGTCCCTGTTCTTCCATGCTGCTCTAGCAATTATTCTCTCAAGAGTGGCTACAGAGCTGTCACTTACCGGCAGGGCAGAGCTGTCCTTCTCCCAATGGCCTCAGCAGTCTGTTCCCAGGCAGAAAAAGCTGTCACCAAGAGCTGTGAAGAAGATGGAGAAGATTAATTAAATTAATCCCTTTGCAAGCAACATCCTTACATATCTGAGCATCTTGCAGGTCAGAGTCTACCTTTCCTCAGGGTAAGCATGCAGAATAGGCATGATACCTTGTTTTCGGTGATAAGAAGGGTACGCACCAAGAGAAATCATTTGCTTGTGGCCATGCAAGGCATTTGGACATGAGGAAATGAGGTGCACAGCTGTACTGTAGGCTACAGTTTTCTGTCAAGTTGCTTTCTGGACTCTCCGGCATTGATCTCTGCATGGGTTACCTTACTCTGCTGGTGGAAGGGAAATTTACTTCCCATACCCTAAAGTACAGAGGTAGGTTATTCTGCCAGATAAGCTAGTCACAACCAGCTCAGGTATCTCTGTGCTGCATTATAGTCTGCAGCATAGACATTCATCACATCTTCTCAGGTCAGAGATTAGCACCTAATCCCTTTGCCACATTTCTCTGTAGGAACTTCACAGTACTAGAGCTTTGCTCATCTCTACAACTGATGGTTTTGCAAGGCCCAAACTGCTTTGCAAGGATTGCAAAACATGTTTGAACTTGTATATTTTCCCAGTCACAAAGGGTTGCTCAGCCCCTCCTCTGGTCCCACAGCACATTGGCACAAGGGCTGGAAAATAAGCCAAAAAAACATCCCACACCATCTTGGAAACCAATAGTGCCTTAAAAACTGATCAGATATGTGTGGACACTGATGTACAGAACACGAATTTATCCCCTGTGCCTATTCTTACATTCCCTTTCCCCTGTTATTTTTCCTTTAGACTATTTCTACATTCTAACTCCAGCTCTAATTTCTACTCTGTCTGCGTTTTCATTTTGCTCCTAGTGTAAGAGCTACACATCCCTTTCCATCTTGTTCTTGCCACGTAGTTAGAAGCACCTACAGATGATTTGCAAAGACTTACGATCTCACTACAGTACATTTCTCAACATTAAGCTCCTCCATCTCCCTGTTGATCCAAATCACTCTGAGTTTTATTACCTGCCTTTGTATTGCCTGACTCCCTGACCTAGTGGTTTATGGTTAGCCCAACCCTGGCGTTTCCATCAGAAGACACTTCTCAACTAACATAAGACTCAAGCCATTTAGAGCTGCTGATACAAGAGAAATCCCTAAGAAATCCTGAAGGGTGGAACTGGGGATATTAACAGCACAGGAGAAATAAGCTTGCTTCCTAGCAAGCACGATCAAAATGATGGATCTTGCCAAAAGTGTCAGTTGCCCAATTTTTGTTCTTACCAAAGCTATAGGGTTTCCTTCACACCCTTTAATTACTCAAACCTTACTTAAGGAACGTGGTTCAAACAAACAAACATAAAAAAAAAAGTTACAACAACGTACCATGATCTTGACTTACAAGATGTCAGAACCATTATAAACCCCTTTATTCCAGAATGATGTCTTTTGTGCTTAGAGGCATGCTTGCTATTCATAGATCTACTGCTCAGCTGTTCCAGTTTTTAGTTCTGCATAAATGCCCACTCATTATGTCCAGAGGGTTTTGCCTGTAGCTTTGTGTTTGTAGCCTTGAGGCAAATGTCTTGATGGCTTAGGGAACTCGTAGCGAATGACCAAATAACATCGGATTTTCCACAGCAACGAAGCCATTATAGGACAGCATTTCTATGTAACAGCACCCTTCAGTGTGCAATCATTATAACTAAGGATTTAACCAGGCTCTGGGGACATAACAATATCACTTTGAAGCCAAAAAATCCACAGTGAAATCTTAAGCATTAGATTTCTGAAATGTTTCTCAGAACTGCTTAAGTCAGGCAGCTTTGTCAGTTACAGTAAAACCAAGCGAAGAGGAAGGAGTTTTATGCACATTCTAAGAATGAATCCAAGTATTCAGACCTGTGCATGCGGCACAGGTTTTTGAGGTTGCATATGGAGCCATCATAAGCACACACACAAGCCCTAGCTAACACTAATATTTTAAAGCACAGAATTTTAGCTATTGCTAAAATTTCTAGGTATGTTGCTCAAAATTTTGAGGAAAACCTGTAAGTAGGCTGTAGAAGATTACAACGAGCCTTTATAATCCTCACAGCCCAGGGAATCCAGAACCCAAAACATGGCCCATTTCAGCTGTGATACTCCCCGTTGACTGACTGAGGAATTGATCCGGTGGGTTCCTGCTGAAGTAGCGATGTGTGCAGATCAGGTTTACAACAGAGAAAAAAGGAAAGTTTATGATACAAAGAATCAAGGATATAGCAGAAGTGCTGGGTGAAAACAGTGTCATGCAAGTGTGGCGGGCTGACCTTGGACTCCAGGCAGCCAGCCACCCACCCACCCGCTCTCTCATCCCTCTCCTCAGCAGGGGAGAAGATAAGATGAAAGAGGGTCAAGATAAAAAACAGGAAAATCCTTTGCCAATTACTGTCACGAGCAAAATAGACTTGATTTGGGGAAAAATAATTTAGTGTATTGCCAATTCAGATAAATTTGGATGGCGAGAAAGAAAGACGAAATTAAAATGCTACCTCACTCCCCCCTTCCTCCCAGGCTCAAGCTCACTCCTTTGGTCCCAGACCCTCCACCTCCCACTGACCGCCCCGGCGGCAGGAGGGCCTGGGGAGCAGGGCCTGCTCCCTACACCTCCTTCCCCCTCACGCTTCGCCCCTGCTCCAGCCCGAGTCCTCCATCACCACAGGACATCTCTGCTCCAGCAACTCATGCACCTCCTCAGGGATGGCAGGGCAGTTTCTCACACTTTTTCCCTCAGTCCTGGGCAGCATTTTGCCCTTCTTTACACCCGTTTTCACGGGGACGTCCCCAGTGTCACTGGCAGGCTCGGCTGTGGCTGCTGTGGGGCGCTGAGGAACCGGCGGGAACCGGTGCGGGGCAGCTCCTCACCTCTCCTCAGAGGCCCCGCAGCCCGCCACCAGCACCAGGGCACAGACACCCCACACACCAAGCAAAATACAGACTCTGAGAAGCCATGAAGGAAGCCTGGGTCTCTTCAATGAGGGAATCTCTCAAACTGTAAGGGAAATTACAGTCGAAACCTATCAAAGCTTCCTCCCTGCTCTTCGCTTTCTGAGGGCCAGACCGCACTTACACGGCTGTACACATGCGCAGGCTTGGCACAAGAGTCCCCCCGCACCCATCCTGACTGCCTTCGGTGCCGAGAGCTGGAAGAGCAGCTCATGCAGAAAGAATGGCTGTTTTGATGAGGAGAGCGTGGAAATAATCACACACAGAGCAATCTGTGCAAGGCAGCCCCCAGCCCTCGTCTGCAGGCCTCATGCGGGGCTGTTGTTAATGAGCTCTCAGTTGTGGCACATGAGAAACTCCACCGGTGCTTCGAGGAGAGGAGACAGGACACCTGCCTGCTGCACATACGACCACCTTCTCCCAACAAAGGCAGGGAATGAAATCCAGCCGAGAACAGAATATGGAGTGGTGTGGTTCAGAGAGCACAGTGTCCCAGTTCCACCATTACTTGGGAGAGCAAGAATAAGACACAAGCTTCCATCTGGTTCCTTCCACCCCTTAACACAAAGCACCCCCAAAAAGCCAGCGTTTTACCCAGCACTCATCTCCGAGGATGAGAAGCTGTGCTTTGGTCAATCTGCAGAGATGCTAAGGGCTGGATAAGGGCTGCATTGATGAGGCAGGAAGTTGAAGCATGGATCAGAAATGCATGACTGCATGGAAAAATCAGAGGTGTACTGAGACAAGTGACCCTCTTGTATAATGAGGTGATGTGGTCCAGTTCTGGAATGCGAAGGGAAAGGGGGTCCTAGTCACATCCCTCCCCGGTTTGTAGCCCTTGCACAGAAGGGCTGTCATATTTTGACATGACTCAGAATAGATAACTACAGACCAGGGATTAATCTGACTGCGCATCTCCCCTCAGATACAGCAGGATTTTTGCATCTCCAAGCAGGCTGGAATAGTAGCAGCAGCCAGCAACATCACTGTCACGACAAGTTAGTGCTGCTAAGAGAAGTAACAGGAAGAATAACCTCTATGCTACAGAGGCTTACAAAACGATTCAAGCCGGCACCATCACTAGACAGTGTTTTAGCCCAGCAGTGACTCACCATAAATGCTCACGTGCTCCTCATGTGCTAGAAAACCCTGTGGAAGTCTCCCCTCGGCAACTCCTGCAACAGCCCTGCTGCAGCTGGCACAGCCTGGAAGAGCAGCTGTGCATTTTACCCTCAGCTTCTTCCCTCCCCAGGGATGCAATTTCCTACCTGCCCTGGTGACACTGGATTTTAACCCTGGTGGAAGGAGGAGTCCGGGCCTTGGGCTTTTTTTAAGGTATGTATTTTTGAGAAGAGTGTACATACTTTGACACCTTTCCTTTGCATTGTAAAGGTCAGCTAACACATGCCAGAGGGAGCACTCTCCTCTCATAGTGATTAAAAACAACAACAAAAAAAAAAAAGGAAAGACGTTTAGTTCTTTCTATTAGTTTCTATTAGCCTAGTTCAGACTTCATATGTTTTCAAGTTTCTTCCTTAGACACAAGCACCTTCTTTCCTTCAAACTGCTCTTTCGGATAAACTGGGAGCCACAACTTTCAGTGTCTACAAAGTACTTGGGACATAGTCCCAAAGCTGCCTGCATATGATGGTCTTCAGGCTTCAAAAATAAGTACAGGACACAAGAGTCAACTAAAGAGATTTTCAGCAGCCAGACATCAAGTCACCAGCTCCAGGAATCAACTCTCACACCCAGCAGCACAGACTGGTTTGCTTGACTTGTCCTTGTAATGTGACTCATTAAACTCCAAAGAGAGGATATTCCACAACATCCTGGCTCCAGCGCATCACCTAATAACTATTTCCACCTTGCAGAGTCAAGGCGTGTTGACACTCCTAAACACACACTGATCCAGGTCATATTTAGGGTTCAGGGAACGGCATGTAGGAACTACAAGAAGAGTCAGCTTTGCTTGTGTCATCCTGATAACAGCAGTACAATCACACAGCCCATCCTGGATCCGTGCAGGGATACATTTTAAAAGGCAGGGATACACTTTAAAAGGCAGGGATACAAACCACAGGGGAGAAGGGAAGGAAGAATGGGAGGCAAGAAGTAGAAAAAAAGAGGTACAGAGTGTTACAAGCTAAATGAGCCATATTAGCACAGATGTGGAGCTTTCCTCCATGCAATCTTCTCTTTTGACATATTTGTGTATTTCCTTTTTTTCACTGTTTTTAAATTTGCACCCTGGTACAAGGCAGATTTCCTCCTCTCTGACTAGTAATTTTATGAGGTTTGTTTCATAAGAGATGGGAAAGGGCAGGGGGGAGGAGAAGAAACACAAAAATTTTTAAAAGTTAATATTTTTTACCAGACATAAGTCCAGTTCCTTCTACGACCACTTTATAATGGCCAGGCTGACAGTATAGATTTCCTGTCCGTGGCACTTCTCAGCCCAGGACCACAGTGCAGGCCCATTCATACCCCTCACAACTCTCCTATGGCAAGCAGCTATTTGCCTTTTTAGACATGTTTTCTCAATCTACAGAGTGCTTAGAGACTTCACTGCTGTTTATTTCGGTGACAGTTAGGGGCCCTAAATATGTGCCTGCTCTGACCATAGACACATCAGATGTAGCTCACTGTAAGGAGACACAAATTTACATCTCCTGCATCCAGAGCAAGCAGCTGCTGCTACACTTCCCTTTGCACAAATAGATGAAAACACCCGTGTATATGGGCATAGCCATAGACACCATTACCAAGTCCTGGGGAAAGCTGAAGACCACAACTTTGGGAGTCCTGCAGGGAGTGGTTGAGCGAGAGGTTAGCAAGCCAAACCCTGCTGAAGCAAAGCCTCTCAGGAAATCCCATACTGCCTCTCATTCAAGTCTCTTCATCACCTACAAGTACAGGGCTGTGCTGGAAGCAGTTTGGTTGGTTCAGTTAAACCAGCTATTAAAATCATATCCAGTTCCTTAAACAACAGCTGAAGATAACTTCCAGCCAGCTCTGCTGCCCAGACTGCCCACCCCGTTCACAGAGAGGGAGTGGGGCGGCTGCCCTACCACAGCCCAGGAACCCCACGTACCCCCATGTTCCACACTTTTAGGTGAGCAGATGACTGAATTTCCAAGCCCACATTTACATCCAGCCAGCAGGGATATTTTTTGCCTTCTGCCCTCCCCAAAGTGGCAAATATATCTGCTTTTTTATTTGGATGCAGCAGCTGTAGCTAATGAGGTCCACGGCCATTACTGCAGTCTGGGATATTTATCAGAATTTCAGAAGCACCAGTCACAGCAGAGACAACATCCGAGCTTTGCCATTTCCTGAAATTTTTTCCCCTCACCTCCACATATTATTCTACCAAAGAACTCGTGCAGGATTAGCGCCTATGGTGAGCAGTAAGCTCAGCGCAAAAGGCATGAACAGCCAAGCAACAGGTCATCAGCAGAATGATCCACGCGGAGGCCTTTGCATGAGATCCACCCGCTCCCAGCGAGCCAGCACTGACCAAGTCTGAGAGTAAAGTGCATTTCTGGAGATCACAGGCCGTTTACTGACCTCTGCATTAGCATCCGAGTCACCCACAGTAATTAAACAAAGCAAGAATGCCTTGGTTTTGTGACTCGGCAAGCTTTGGCAACCCTCTCTACGCCACAGCCGTGCTGTGGAAGGAGATTTTGCTCCTACGTGCAGCATCCAACAGGTTTGGAGAAAAAGCTCCTTCAAAAAGGATGAGTTTCCCCATCACTGGTCCAATATTCGCTTTCCATTTATAGTCCTGCTGTTGTCCCAACGCAATCTCTGGGTTGTTGTTTTCCCCAAGTACACTGTGACAGATTTCCAAATGAGACTCTTACCTCTGAAATCATTTCAAGCCCAATTACTGACGCTGTCATTTTGGAAACCACAGGTTTCTGATACCCCATTTTGTAAAGCGTTTTCACATATTTTCTTCCCTTTTATGCAAAAAGGGAGAAGAAAAAAAAAAAAGGTTTCCTCAGTTTTAATCTTGTAAAACACATTATGCAAATTCATGGGTTTTATGTAAGACGATGGCCTGCGGCCATATCACCCCTGGCCCCAGCTGTGATCTCGTTACATCTCCCAGCCCGAGCAGGCTGGGGCCTGCTCAGCGCTGGCTGCGAGACCTCCGGGGCGAGCCAGGTGCTGCCGGGCGGTGGTTGGGGAGGTGGCCCCCACCGCGGTGAGTCAGCACCCACGGGGTGCCCCAGCACGACCCACCCGTGGCACCGCACGCAGGGGCCGAGGTACAGCCCAGGTCCCCAGGCTCAGAGGCTTTGGAGCACCCCCGCGTCCATCACTGCCCGAGCATCGCAGCTCAGAGGGCGGAGCACGTCCAAGGCGAAGACCTCGAGGTTTTCAAGCAAGTGGCAAGGGAGAATGTTTGCCGTGTGCTGACGAGCCCAGGCAAACAGTGCTGTCTGAAGCAACCCGGACCGCTGGTCCTGGTTTCCTGCCCCCCCATATCTTGAGCTACCCGAGAAAACTCAATGGAAAGGAAATCCCGTAATTGATTTAACACGTTTCTCTCACCTTTTTAGCTAGCGCCCAATGACTCATTGTCATCTTTACCTTTCTGATGCAATTCGCTACCCTGTATCTTACCAGTAAATATAAAAAAAAAAAAAAAGACTGGTTTTAGCTACATTTCTGCTGCTTTTTAACACCAGAATCACACAAGTCCTAACAAACTCCAAGCAGAGATCATTTTTACTTTAAACATTCACAAAGACCACTGATCACTCTAAATCCTTCTCCCAGTCTAGCAGTTTTTCTGGAGTGAATCCCTGGAAACCCTCTCTACAGGGAAGTTAACAGGAGTGCCTCAAAACAGCCTTACCAGGATCTTATCAACTTCTATCTTCCACCAGACAAAGCCACTAAGTACAAGCGTTTATTTGCCAGACAATAGAAAGATTTCCTACTATTGGAGCTAGAAAACAGTACTTGAGGCTCTGAAGGGGAGACCTCATCGTTTACCTAGAAGCATGCATAGTTTTTCTCCTCCTTTAACGTCTTCACAACGACCTCATACACATGCAGATGTACCCTGTCTACAGCACTGTACACGCTGTTAGCAGACATCCACAACAGACGAAGGAGAAGCCTTACCTTGGCTGAAGCAAAGGTGCTAGCAAGTCCTGGGGAAGGACCTCAACCCAACTGTGCTCAGAAAGAAGAGTTTCAGGCTCATGTCCGTTGCACTGCTGAAGTCAATCAGCCCCAAACCCAGCTGATCCCCCCTACTTAATCAGATGACCTCATAGCCTAATTCCTAAATGTGCTGTAGCCTAGGCTTCTAGGAACTTGTGTGCGAGGTCTGGAGAAGAGTAACCTCTTAAGTAAGGCAAAAATGGTAGCTCTAAGTAATTCCTCTGTCCACATTACATCTTTGCCGGAGTCACATTAACTGATTACAGCCTAGTTAAAAACTATAAATTTTTAACTTAATACAGTAAGACCTCAACTGTGAAAGGGCTTTTTCCTCTTACGAGGGCAGGTCCAGAACCCATCTGCACTGATGTTTTCAATAATATTCCCCCTGAGTTTTCTTGTTCAGGGCTGTAAAGAAGCAGAGCCTCATCCAATGTGCTTCTGGTGTAGAAAATACCCAGATATGGGCTTAAATCCCAAAGGTTACTTGACTTTGGGTTTCCAATGTAAAAAAACCCTGTTGAGGGGTTTGGTAGTCATTGCTTTCTTAGGACACCCAAGCGTATATGTCCAAGCACAGGAGAGTGGCTTTGGGCAGTTTAGGACCTGCCCTAGGTCTCACTGACACGTTGAGCCACCTGGCTTCCTCTACACCTGTGTGCACCTTGGTCTCTGAAAATGCACAGTTTCCTGGCATCTCTAGCTCTGAACATCCTCCAGCTTCTCTCATGTTTTCTCTGGATTTCACCACACCTTAGCCTTAAATATAGAGCACCATTTTTTGGTAATTAGGGATTCTTAATTAATTAGAGTTATAGATTTAAGGATTCAAAGCTTGACAAATGAGCTCAGGTAAATTTTGCTGCAAGAGTTGGAGAAAATTACTGGTCCCAGGTACCTGCCCTACCCCTCTGCTGTAGGTTAATTACTGCTTCTCTTGCACTGTCAAACCCACGTGTACCTCCATCCAGATGCTCCAGCTAACAGTCCAGCACCCAGCTCCTCCAGCATCGTCCGGCAGCAAAACTGCACTCTGCCTCTGTTCTCCAGCAGACACCGCAGAGAACAGCCCGGTACCTTCAGCCCAGCAGCAGGGCTCGTGGCTGCAGGTCTTTTCCTTAATCCCTTGTAGCCTTTTCAAGTCTGTGGTCTTCCAGCAACAAGCGGAGGTGCGACAGCCTGACACAACGTAAAGGGAATCTTACTACCTTACAAAGGCAAAATAATTCCTTCCACTTGATATACCTCAAAACCTGCACTGTTCATGTGGTCTGGGTTTGGCTTTTATTTTCTCAGTGGATTTGATATGATGCAAAGGAAGACGGACAGGATGAGGACCTGGCAGAAGTGCTTTCTTCTCCCAGATAGACACCGTCCTACCAGAGGGCTGCAACTGATCATTTTCTCTTCTCTCTGCTTTAGCATCCCTGTCTGTAACAAGGGAACTGGCATAATTTTAGACCACCTTCTGTTGTTGTTAAAGAACTCTTTCAATTAACTATTTTTTTATTGCAGCGATCAGCTGAAGAACACTACCTTTCAGATCCTCTTAAACTGCTACTTTTCACTGTTTGACACCAATTGACCTCAACATATAAGCTCTAAACCTCATCTAAAAGATTACTTGTTGTTTTGTTCATTGTAGATCTCTGAACTTTCTGCTATATTCAAGTATTTGAGCTCCACAGCAGAGAGAGCAAGCGTCTGTATGATTACGTGTTTTTATTTTTAAATCATGGGTAAAACTTTAGATCAAATGGAATATTCAGCGAATGTGCCATGGAATAGTAGTAGCCTGTGCACAAGGCTTTCACAAGAACCAGTTCAAAAGGGCTGTTTAGCCAAAAGAGAGGAAAAATGGAATATTTGTGGCCAGTCCTTAGACAACAATGGCCCATGGAAACCAGCTGGAACATCCGTCTAAGAGATGCATGAATATCTGATGAATGCAAAATGGCATCTGAAACTTGGAGAAAGCTTATATATAGTCCTGTGAAAGTGAAAACGAAAGAAGGAGAAGGCAACAAGTGATACAGGACAGGATTTAACAATTTGTTAAAAATCTGGTTCCAGCGTATGCTGTGTGTAATTTCAACAGAGTGGTCCTCCATACAGCTACGTGGCTAATGTGACGTTCGGCAACAGGCAGCAGGAATAGCCAGGCACCATGGAAATGTTGTGACAGACCACAACTGGTCTGGATAACGCACAGATTTTACAAAGACACGGTGTGTCTGGCTGTGGCCAGGGTTTAGGAACAATTTCTCATCGGCATGGTTCCATATGCGCTTCCTATGGCTGACCACCAGGCCTTGGGTCACGATCCCAAGGGACCTCAGAGCGCTCGACAAAACTGGCTCCAGGTTCCCTGCACAAAAACCTGCAAACATCAGTGAACAGAAACACATCATACTATCGAGATTTCTTTTAGAGGGAAGCATCTTTGTCCCTAACATCATGTTCTTTTAGTGCAATAACTGTTTTGGGACAAGATCTTAACTCTACTTTTTTTTGCTTATAAAAACCCACAAAATAAACCAAAATTTTTTTTAAAATCAAGATCTTATTACAGAATGTGTCCCAGAAGCCAGCCCAAACCCACTGCCAGGACCGAGGCTGCACACCATTAGGCCAAAATAACAACAAGGATGTAAATAAACATCACATGCAGGGAAAAAATAGATAAGAAAGGGCTACAACAAATAATCACAGCAGGCTCTCACAGCAAGTTAGACCCATTTCAAGAGGCATTGCTGGGTTTATTCGTATGGCAAAAGTCTGAGGGAGCAAAGGAACAGACAGCAGTAGGACTGCAGCCAAAAGAGACAGGGTGAGACAAACCCTGTCTGTAAATAACAGAAATAAGAAAAACAGAGAGTCAAAAATGGAAGTTAACTGAAATCAGTTGCTTAAGACTAATTTTCATTCTTCTTCCTTGCTTTCTTATGTTACTAATTTTGCATCGTTATTTTTCTCTGAAGCTGTGAACACTAGGAAAAAAAAAATTCTAAGCTGAAAGCAACACTGCCATGAAGTCATATGATTTCTTGAGCAAGGGCTTTGAATAACCACCAGATTTGCAATTAATAATCTGTAACAATCAGGTTGCATGTCAGGTGATAGGTTTGCGAAGGCCATGCCCTCAGTGCTGCCTGCCATGGCTCTGGGCAGACCCCAGCATCCTCTGATGTCCAGCTGCTGCCAACGGCCAAGCAAGAGATGGTTGAAAATTCTTCTTTTTCCACAAGCCATTTTTATACCGAGTGATACAAATTCAACTATTTTGTGGGTATCAAATAACAATTTTGCAGAAAGGTAATACTTTAAATGGTCCATTTCAACTTCAGAATTTTTACTTTTAAATCCTAATAGTTTAAAGTAATTTTCCCTTATATAAGTGCCAAACACATGTTTTTTCTGGGAAAAGGACAAGGGACAAGATTGGATGGAATCATCTGAATATTCCATTTTCAAAGGAAATGAAAAGTGGAACTTCAGAGGCATCTTACATTAGCACTCATTTTTCTTTTAGCCAGCCTGGGAATAACCTATGTAAAAAGCAGTAAAAAGCATGAAATTTTGAGGATCAGGAAAAAGCAAACAAATAACTTCCTGTGTGTTCAGATAACTCTGTGCTTTTTAGATTTCCCAAGAAGCTACTAAGATATTATATTTTCCTCAAGATTAATAATTTTGGATTACTTAAGTTCAGGTCAGAGTTTAACTGTTCTCTTCAGTGAATGGAGCAGAGGACGTTGTACTTGTTTCATATTACTGGCTTGTAAGGTAGTTGAGCCTCCAAATAATGTACCATCTAAAACGTACAGTAGAGGAAAAATATCAAGGTAATGGAAACTCAACATTTCTAATGTTCTAAACATATAAATAGAACTGCAGTCAGTACATTAAACAATTGACTGGTTTTGCTTGAATGTACGCAGGAATAAATGGAAACATCCTTATTTCCTATCCCAAGGGGCAATTATTTCAGAGCCTGGTTTTGTGCATTAATAAAAAGCAAGATTCCATTGTCTGGTAGCTAAAATATCTTATTATATATGCTGTATAAGCAGTCCAGCGGCAGAAACAGAGATTCTGTAAACAAGCTCTTACCATATCTAGCATATTTCTGTGTATAAAAAAATCAACAAAAATACATTATCAGAATGGTACATTGTATATTTTAGAAGTTGTAATCACTTATCCTGGCTGCAGCTTGTGTCTGCAGATGGTCCAAAATGCTGATTTCTCAAATGCTGCTAAGACTGGAATTTCACACCTCTTTAGGAGAGCACAGGACTGGATTGCAACTCAACAACCAGCTTTTTCCCAGATCACCACTGATATTTTCATTCATTTCTTTGAGCTTCCCTTTCCATTCTTCTCCCTGCACACTTTCAGTAGTTTGCCTTTATCCTCTAAATAGTCAGAAGTTGTACATATTACCTTTTCTCCATATCTGTGAAAGAAACACACTGCCATGACGAGACCCAAATTCTCGCTTGCAGTGAATTGTCCACTGTCACCATTCATGCCTGCCCTAGCCACATGCCCGATGGATCGATCAGGTGTTGAAATGAAAAGGACAGACTAAAGCCCAGATTTGTGTTGTTCCTTTTTCAGGAAGTACTGAAAAAAAGTTTCTCTTCAGGAAGGTTTGTTTGGCTATTTCTCATATGAGACACTGAATGCCGCCAACAGCCTCCGATCCTGCCTCGCCACTACCGCACAGACTACTTCAGGGACTTTCTAGAAAGTGCTGTAAACTTCCTCAAATCAGCAAAATTAGGCTGAAACCAGATGTGAGACCTATCAAATTTCACACGCCAGGATTTTGCAAATATTTATTAGAATAATCTGTCTCTAACGGCAAAGTCAGATTCACTAGAAGACAAAGCTGGTAGGATTGATTTTTATTTAGAGGAAGCCTCACAGTTTGTGTTTAAGCTGCCTATTTAAATAGGCAGCTAGCATGATAATAACATCTTGGGAAGAAAAAAATTCTTGGAGATACATGTTTAATTGAAACCATTAGTTTTACTGGCAAACAGCTTCGTAGTTCTGTTCTGTTAATCCGAACAAAGTGCTGCAATTATGACTCAATACATAATGTCCTCTAGTGCTACTCGCCCCACATTCCCGAAGTATAGAAAGAAAACAGAACTGCTTTCAGTTAACAAAACATTCCATGCTTCTATCCAGAATACTTTTATTATATGGTTATCATATACATCAGAGTTATATTGGGAACATTTACAAATATTTAAAGATAGTTCACAACCTCCATTATTCACATACACCCTACCTCACACACTCATTTTGCATGTCTAGTCAGTTATCAGGTGAATGATGCACAAAATTATTGCTTTGTGAACATACATCTCAGATTAGATTTAATCTTCAGTGGCAAGAATTGAGATATTTAAAAAAAACAAGTCTTAAATACCCTGTGTAACATACCTGTGCATAAACCTAAAGATATGCTTAGCTTACCCATTACCATTGAAATACTTACCAAAATTAAAATTTGAAACCCATTTATAAAAAAAAAGTATTAAAAAGTTCACCACTATTTACAAATCCGATTAAATTACACATAAATAAATATTTACATTCAACACACTGCTTCCCTTAATACACATAAAGCCTCCCTGGAAATATTTTTATCCTTAGTAGGCAAAAATAATATATTTTTTTTTAAAAAAAAAGGTTATGTGCCTATTCTTTCAAGTTTACCCCCAATTTCAAAACAAGACTATATAAATATGTGAATAAAGCTGCAATATCCTTAGACACAGAAAGTGAATTTTCTGAAAGCATTTTCATCCTGAACTATTCCTTGTTAAAAAAATGTCAAGATAGTATCAACTGCAGCAAATATTACTGCATATTTTAAAAGCCTGAATATTTCCATAAATATAAGCATGTCAAATGCCATCAGATAACTAGCAGGATTTTAGTACTCTCCTATGGTAATCTGAAAATAGAGGAAAAAAAGGAAAAACACCAAAATAAAACAAAATAAAAAACAACCCACAGAATAATCTTACCATTTTTGGGTGTTTATAAAAAAATTTTAATGTACATAAATCTATATACCATTGTTTAATACTGCTTTATTGTTACTGTTGCATTTAGAGATAATAAAACCCTGAAATTTTATCAGATAACAAATAGGCTTCCATCTAAAATCTGTATCTTCCAAACTATACACAAAGCTGGTCACCACTAGATAGTTGGAGGTGGAAAAGAAGTCTAAATATATCTCTTGGTATATTTCCATCAAAACCCCTTTTTATAGCACCACTTTTACAGCAAAGGACTTCAATATGCTTGTACCAAGTATTTATCTTCTGGTAATTGCTTCCACAGATAAGGGATACTGCAGCTTTTAGAAAGATGTCTCATGGATCCAGGGGGAGTGAAGATCCTGAATAAGATGATTTTTTTTTCCTTTTTTCCCCTCCTTTCTTTAAAAAAAACAAAACACAAAACACACACACACAAAAAAAAAACAAACAAAAAAAAAAACACAAAA
>Ga0065711_1030316_pt1 | contig 32894 bp, 17 predicted proteins | sample Hoacrofraction12_FD_59098 | JGI IMG/M metagenome (GOLD analysis project Ga0065711, IMG submission 59098) | Hoatzin crop microbial communities from Cojedes, Venezuela - Epithelial fraction 12 v2 (version 2) | ecosystem: Host-associated > Birds > Digestive system > Esophagus > Crop | place...
AGGTTGGACAGGGCTCTGAGCAACCTGATCTAGTTAGTGGTGTCCCTGCTCGCTGCGGGGGGGTTGGACTAGATGACCTCTAGGGGTCCCTTCCAACCCAAAACTTTCTATGATTCTATGAAAGTCCTTGTTTTGAAAGCAAAAATACATTACTGGAATTACAGACCAGGAGTCGGCAAATTTGAGTTTACTGGAATTCTTATCTAATTACTAAATTACACATTACCCTCCAGTCACAAGTTTAATCCAAAAGGGCAGCTTTTCATATTGTCTGTTATCTGCCGTATTTAGATATCTTTTTTTTTGGAGGACAGAATACAGTGCTATACAAACTCCAAACTTTACTCCTAACAGGAACCAAACTGGCAGGGGGCAAATTACACGGTTTATGACTTCCAAAACCTTCACAATATAAGTCACTCAAGGTTTCTGGCAGCTTCTATTACCATAATACTTTTTTTCTACCTAAAAAATTAATATCTGTATTAAATACTATTTCTATATCTAATACTATTGCAGTCTATAGCCATGAAACATTTGCTCTGCAACCTGTGGTGAGCATTAGTATATTAACTCTATTTGGCAATTACAATAAGGAGATGGGAAATGAACAAGTATGGTGGGAACATTTGTTAGCAGAGTTAAAAGTCACTGAAGATGTACTGCAGAAATTCAAATATTCCTAAATAAATTTCTCACAGTACTGAAAGCTGCACTTAATGTTGGAAACCAGCTTCACGTGTTCAGTTTCCCACTTAAACTATGTAACTCTTGGGGTAATGCAAATCCTCTGGTTTACTTCAATCCAGAATGATGAATTGTTTTTGAAAATGGACCAGATAAATTATTTTATAACTCAAATATAACAAAAACATTTCTAAAGGACAATTGTTAGCCTGGCTAATTATTCTTATGACTTTACATGTGAAATGTATGAGTTCTATGAAGTAATTAAGAAAGCACTACATTAATAATGCCATGCAGTCCACTGTTACTTTGTGCTGTTAAGTAGTATTTTAGGGAATCATTATAGGCACATGGGTGGATACACATATAGAGAAAACACTAACCATTCACAAACTTTGCACATTTTCACATATTACAAAAACAGTATCACCTTTTATGTTCGTATTTGAATTTGGTATTTCAGGTAGCTAATTCCAGTAGTAGTGAAATAGACCAATTAACTTCTATGAAAAACAGTAAGATTATTCCTTTAATTAATACAAAACTTGTGATATTTTTCTCCTTAAAGCTGTATTATATGCTAAAGCCCACCTCCTATCACACCAATTACATTAGTTTTCTTAACTGTGCACAGGCAATCACTGAATTTTTTGTTCTGAGTATATCCACACTGTCTCAGTATTTCCACACCAAACTGTCTTTAACTCCCTGTAACACAAAATAGTTATTTTAAAAGTACATATATAAATGTATGTGCACATAAAGATTGCCTGAACTATCAACCGGCAGACCAAAATGGCATTGGGCTCCCTGTAATGCCAATTAAAATGAGAAAATACATTAATATATTTCATACCCATATGTAAAACAAACCAACACTGAAAAAAATGTACCTAAATACTGAAATGAGGTTACTTCAGTTTTAGAAACAAACAAATATATTATTCAGATAGCTAATTAAATGCGACTTCTGATGTTATACAAGGGGAGAAATAAAGATAGAAAAATAAGGCAAGGTCATAAATGTCACTAAATGTGCTTTACCTCTGGCCAGGAAGAGTTAAACACTTCCTCTGCCACAGACAGTCCCCTCCCCCCCTTTTTTTGTATTTTTTTCCTTCTTCCACATTTAGACTTTCAATTCATTCATTCATGTATCCTAACCTGAAAGCAGAGCTGCCTTATCAAAAGAAGTCAGAGATGTTATTCTATACCCAACAGAGTTGCTATCGGTATGAAAGGAGACAATAACGGGATGAAAACCTCATTTTTGAATGCTTCTCAAAAAGTAGTTAGAAATGGATTGCTAAGGGTATTTGTGATTGTACTTGTCAAGAGCGAAATCAGACACTGCATACAGATTCACTCTAATGTTCCCAGGGATTCAACAGCTGTCACGTGCATTAAGATTCTGTGGATCAAACAACAGCTAAAACCCAAACTGATTTCAGACAGGTTCCTGCCACTTACAAAACTACCTAAAGTCTCCTGGAAACATACAGATTCTCTACACAAGTTCAGTCTGCCATGTCACACATTTGGGGAGCTCTGCAAGAAGCAGAGTTTGGCATAAAGTTTCACAACAAGACTAAACCCATTACTATTTTAAAGAGTATTTTTATTACTGAAGCATATGTTGTCATGTTGGCAGTCTCATTTAGTGTTTCTAGTTCCCCACATCTATCCCAGTAGGGTTTGGGAACACGGGAATACAGCAGACTGAACAGAGAATTAAAAAATGTCACCTTCCACTTCTCAAGGATACCTGGTGCCCTGCTTAGAAAGAACATCTGGTCTTCACACATTTTGGGGAAAAAAATTGCAGAGAGACAGAAAACAGCCACAAAATAATTTCCTTGTTGCTTAGCCCAAGAACACTTCAACTTACATCATCTTTAATAGGCATTCAGTAACCATATTTAAAACTATTTCATAAACTCTTTTTCAGGTAAAAAAATTCTAAGGGGAAGCAAGAATCTGAGACTCAATTTAGAATGTGTATTTGGAACAGGCAAGCACAGATTAATACCCATTCATATAGATTCATTTTCTCAAACAGAAGACACGGTGGGCATACTATCAGTTCACATGTTAATTGTGGAACTACCATTCGGTTGGCATACTAGATTTCCAATGCTAACTCTCACTAAAAATGGGTAAAATAATATTCCCAACATCATTATCTGGTACACAATTTCTGCAGTTAGTAGGCAGTAATTAGAAGACAAGATAAAACAAGGTAGCTTGTAGAGCAAAGAACTGATGGTGTGAGCCTAGAACTATCACAGTTTATGATTTCTATGTATTACCTCATATAAGGACACAAGGAATATGGGGAGAAGTTGTTCATTCTACTTACCTATCACGTCTCTTCACTGTGACACTACAAGTATGTTAAATTCCATATTGGGAAGATAGTGGGTAAGATTTTGGGACTCAAAAAAATTCTATGTGAAAATGACTCCATAAAATTTCTCCTTTAAAATTCCATTTCTGGAATGATTCCATGAAGATAAACCCTGACTACGAATACGCTATTTACTGTCCTAAATTGGTTTATTTACTGACCTGCATTGGTTTAGAAACTTTCACAATCATGCATACGTACTTGTTGAAAAAGCATGGAATCTAAACTCAGCTTTTTTCCCCTCTCCATGTGCTGAGGCTGCATCTTATGACTAGAACAGCATCTTTTACCTCTGCCTTATCTCTTTCATAAATACACAGTCATGCCAAAGCCTGATGTGGACACTGGAGCATACCATTGCATTTACATACTTTCTGAAAAGGAGTATTCTACTGCATGAAATTAACACCCTTCTTTCCATTCTTCACTTGATGTCAGATTAACTGTCAACAAAGCTAATACTTTCTTCCTAATTGTTTGCATACTACTCAATGATTTGTAAACCTGCAGAAACTGAAAGCATACTAAATTTATAAAAGTTAAAGCTTTTGGGCTAAGACTTCAGAACGTCTTTAAGGGAAGAAAAGAGAAGTTTATGTCTCTCCCTCTCACCTACTCACAAATACTCAATGAACTACAAATTGGTTAGGGTGTAGTAATACCTGCTCCACTATCAAGTGCTCAAAAAAAAAAGGATAGATTATTTTGAGGAAATTTGAAAAATATCCAAATACATGCAGAAAGCTAAAGTGTATAATCATTCTGAACACTAAAAAGCCAAAGTGTAAAACTCCGAGTGAGAAAAGAGCTTTTGAAGCAGAGTTGTATTTTTCAGCCCAGGACTTACTGTGAGCTAATCACTAATGCATACACAACTAGAAAGCCATCAGACACTGGAAGGATTCTAGGTCGTGCTTTACAATATTCAGTAGCATTGACCCAGCAGAAGAAAGGGGTCTGTAAATCGACTACGCAAAGATATATATATATATAAACAACACCTAATTGCAGAACGTTACCAGCAGACTGGAATAGCTGCAGACACAGCATTGTGTCAAATGCAGAATCAAGACAGCAACTGGTAATTGTTAACACCTTCAGTGAGCTGGACATGCTTTGTAAACAGCAGAAAAAAGTAATGCAATATATGAGAGTACATTATAATAAAAAAGGTGTGTTGAAGAAAACTTCATATCAATACGCACCGGATGGCTGTATCCTATTGCATTGCTATCTGGGCAATCACATAAAGAATACTTCACTATTTGATATTGCTGAAACCCAGACTAAGTGATAATTGTGGCAGAATGGAGTAGAACTTGTACCTGGAAAGGCCATGGCACCTGACTAGTGGAAGAAGCAAATGGTGGAGCAAAAAGCCATTATTTTTCATTTGATTTGGAATTAGGAATAACATTTTCTGTAAATTTCAATTTGATTGAGACTTAAAAACTGCAATACTATTAAAAACTCTATCAATTAACTGATCATATTTTAACAATGAGCCAGGATGCCTATTCCTCCAAATTCAAAAAACAGAATATCTACCCATCATGTGATGACTCAGGCCCAATGTCTTCGCTACTGTATCAAATATAGCTGGAACCAACATTGGTTTCACACCTAAAAGGGATACAGAATGATACAATGATGTTCTCAGCCTTGGTTTCTATGAGATACGTTGACTTTCAGAAATTACTTGACACAGTGACTTATAAATTACAAAACTGCATGTAGCAATGTCTTTGATGCATTTACTATCTGCAAGACACTCTGTACATACTACCAAAGAGAAAGAAAAAAATGTTTTTCTTAAAAAATCAGCCTTTCATTTGATAAGCTAACGTGCATACAAACTATATGTTGTTCATACCCTCCTTCCTGGAACAGGAGGCTATAATCCCTTCTAGATGCTAATAAGTACTTTTATGGGGTAGGATCCAATCCATTATCTTCCAGTCCTCAATTTCAGTTTAGATATGAAAGTCTTTCATTCTAGTATGAGGATAAGGAAAAAGCACTCCTCAGGACTGCTCTGCCTACAAATGGAAGGTATGCAAATGGTGGCTCATTTACTATTTTATGCATTTTTCACAACAGGTGCTTTACACATTCATCACTACAATCTATTCCACTACAACTATAGCTAACTGATTTTCAGAAACAATGTATCATTTAAGTTATAGTCAAAATATTGTTTCATGGAGATGACTGCACACTGGTCTCAAATACATTCCCATAGCCTACTCCTAATCTTTAAAACTGAATAAACAGATGACTACAAGAATCATTTTATTCCTACCTGTATTTAAAATAGACTTGAAATAATTAAGGAAGACAATCTTTCTAAAAATGGTTCACATGATATTCATGGTCATTACTTAAGCATATTTTCTTTGTAAGTTTTCCAATTCAGAAGTGCTCCTACAATATATTGAGACCTTAGCAGTTCATGGGGAACTCCTTCATTTTTCATTTGTGCATCTAGAAAAGGTTCTCTTCATTGTGCTGGCGTTCTTTCCCTCCTTCTCTCATCCCTCCTTCCTTCCTTTGTTTCAAAGGGCATCTCATGCAACAAGTGGTATTGTTTTATTTTCAATTTCTAGATCTGAATTTTGCTGGATCAAAAGTTCCTACTGGAACTGCTAGAACCACTCCCTGCGCCCCATTTTACATGTTTTCACCTAGGTTTGGAAACAGCGTACAAGCAGTCAGTACAAAGTCACTCTCTCACCTACCTCAGCACAAAACAGTACCAAAGCACGTAACATTTCAGGAGAGAGAATTAAGTGACACAAAAATTGGAACAACTCAAACATAAATACACGAAAGTGAGATCATCTAAGCTGCCCTATTCTCAACTACTTCACACATAAGAACTGAACCTCCTCCCCTGAAAGAAAACAGATGGATGCGAAGTCTTTTCCCAAAAGGAAGTAATTTGCTTATTTGCTTAGGGGCATATACAATTACATTTCATGGTCTGTATCAGCCAAGCGTGAACAATGTCCTTAAATGATTATTGTGAAAGCTGTATATAATGAGATGAATGTTAAAATTTTTAAAAAACTTTAGAGAACATACAGATATGACTACATGGCTGAAATTTGTCAGAGAATTGGGATAAACACAGCGAGTACAATTCTTTTAGGATGGTAAAACCCAAATAATCTGTTATATTAACATTCAGTCTTATATCTCTCAGTTTAATGACCTCTAGATTACAATTTCTATGTCTCGACTCTAAGAACAAATAATGCAAAAACCTCATGACTGAGTTACCTCTTGATGATCTGAGCAGTAAGTCCTCATAACTGCTACTCATTATTACGGGATGCACAGCACTTCTGACAAGAGCAACACAAGCGTCACAAGACTTTGACCTAATTCCTAAATGTTCTCACTTTAGAGTTTTTGCCACAAAATGTCAAAATACCTTCCACTGCCCAACGATTCATTTCTCTAGTGTTCAAAGACATCAACTTCTTTACCACCCAACCTCAGGAACTGGAAAACCACCAGAATGCTCTTTAACACTTTTCACATGCAATTTCCTCAGCATGTATGGGCATATTATTGTACTCCCGTCTTGATAAAAGTCAATAATGTGACCTTAGATTCCATGGTTATGGCTTTCTCTTTCTAGCTCCACATTTTCAGTTACTATACTAGGCTAAAAGAACCACAAAATCTGTATAGCTGGATCTCTACTTCAAGGCCTCTTTATAACTGTGTGGTAAGGACTCAGATTATGCTCCATCCTTCTAATACTACCTGAAAAACCCAAAAATCCTGAGTAACTAGAGTCCTACCTGACTCTGGAAGATGGAGTGATGATCCTGTATCACCAACCCTAAAACCAGAAAATCCAAGTCAGGATCCACTAAAAACCTGAAAACTTAAGTACAGTCTCTTGATTTAGGATGTAATAATGCATGTCGTAGTCACAGTGTTTCTGGTCCACTGCATTAGAATATGATTTGGCCTCTGTAACATTTATTACTGGATTTTTTATGGCAGAATGATCTATGTGTCCTAATCTTCTAGCTCTGCAGATCAGCCCCACCTGCCTACCACAGACAGGTACGCCTTGATCTTCCCATTCAACCTTTCTGTTGTCCTCAGCGTATCTCTGCTCTTGGAACTCCAGAGTTCTCCAAGACACTTTATAAGGTTGAAAGGATGTCAGGGAGGTGGCAAAATCAGAGTTAGTTCTTAATGTCTTGGATAGGAGAGGGTATTCTTGGCTTCTTCACAACCTTTTCTTCTTTCCCAAACATCATGCAAGACATGAAAAAGAACGTGTCCTGTAGAAAGTTGGTATAGCCACCCTGAAGAGATTTAAACAGCTCCATTATTTAAAAACTCTTTTAGTACAGATGAAGTACAGATGAAGTACAGACCATCAAAAACTAAGAGGAGATAAAGAAATCTGCTTTCTCCTTGCAGCTATCAGAGCTGGCTGCTCATTCCAACAATACGGGAAATGGGAAAATAGAATGAGACAGACATGTTTCTCCAGAGCAAAGCCAAAAATCATATGATGGCCAAAGTTTTTCATGAAAGTTACCTCCACTTCAAGCGAAAACTGCATTTCTAATGAAAAAAAAAGGGAAACAGAAATACAGAGACTTCATAAATGACAATGCTCCAGTTTTGTTATCTTTGGAGAAAATAAAGCGTACATGACTTTGGTTAAATTGATGTCATGAACTTGTTTCATTAAAAACAAATATGCCACCATACACTGTTGTAGCACATATGAAGTCTATTTTACTACAATGAAAAGTTCAGACAAAATCTAGAAGTTACTTGGATAAATGATGATGTGAAAATGACTTACATGAATGAAAAAAGCACATTTCCCCATGGAAAAACTCCGAAATAAATAACAAAAAAACTGCCCAGAAGCGCCTATTCATAGAAAGAAACATGTATCTGTAGTAAGAACAAATTAATCCCAAAGTAAAATTTCAGTAGACCCACACAGAGCAGAATAAGGTTTCACAGTTGCTCCGTGATCTTGCAAAGCTAGAATAACGTAGATATGTTACAGAAGTAATTTATTTTGGGGTGCCCTCATGCGAGGTCTAAACCGTACATTACCCTGGGATCCTCAAGAGTTGAACTTGCTAGGGTCAATGAGAATTGGTAACACAACCAAAAAACTGGACTCTCAAACAGCGCACCAACCAGATACAACAAAATCAGGGGGTTTTGGACGGATTGCTCACCTCACTCTTTGGTCATTTGCCCGCTTGGCTTAAGGAGTTAATTGTAGAAGGTTTGCATATATGTATTGTGTTGATTGTTGTTGGAATTATAATGTGTATTTGCTTTAATTGTCTTAAAAAAGCTCTTTCCAGGATGATAGACTGTACCTGGCTTGCTCAAAAACAAGAAAGGGGAATTGTGGAGTCCTGGTTGGACGAGAGGGGACACAGTTTGGTGCCATTGAGCAACCCAGGCTTTGTACCGGAGGTAGGCCTGGAAAGCAGTGAACGCAGAACACTGCTGAGAAAGTAAAGTGGCGAACACGGAACGCTGGCGCAGGGGGACTGCCACTTCGCCGCTTCCTGTTACATCGTCGCTTCCACATGGAGATGAAGCTCTGCACCAATCGCAGTGAGTTATAGCAATTTTGCCCATATATGGTTAAGAGTAACTAACCAATCAGAGGCTGTAATTGCTTTGCTATATAAACCCTGTTTTGCTGACTAATAAAGGAGAACGATTATACCCATATTGGGATCGCATCGTTACTGCCGAACCAGCTTCCCACTCCAACAGTGCCCCCTGCCAACTATGAGACCATTATTCTTAAGAGACTTGGCCTTTCTGCTGGGAAACTTCTTTTGGGCAGTGGAACCCTTGTGAACTACTGTGTTGTTCAGAACAATAGCATTTACACCATGAAGCTTAAATCAACCAGTAGAGTAACTTCAATTCTCTTTGCGCACCACAGATCTCATAGGAAACACCCTGCTCTAACATTCATTTTAAAAAGGAGTCTCTTCCTGCAGAAAGGAGCTCTTAAATTATCAGCTAATAGAAATATTTGAAGATTCACTGCTGATTTAGCCAGGTCAGAGCTAGTGTCAAGAACAGAGCAGCATTTGTCTCCCTACTCTTAATCAATACACAAAAAAATTAAATCCTACTTTAGCCTAGAAGTTACTTCGGTAGTTACCTCACATATCGATATTCCTTCTACTAGATATCCAGACTGTCTCAACTAGAATCAATTGCACTTGCTTACGGAAGCCAGAGACTCTGAAACCACATACTCTGTAACCATTTCCTGAACTGGAATTCTTCAAAATCTGATTCTGATTTCTTCTCCAATGAAGAAAGACTTTTTCAAAATCTGATTGCCTGCATTCACTGGTCATGGGAATAAAAAACAAAAGGAACGGCGCAGATATTTTTCACTACCTTCCTGAAGTAGAAGAGTTCCTAAGTTAAAGGGTAATCATAATTTATTTGGATATACATAGGTTACTTTTGCAGCGACCAGAGTTGTTAACACTTACTAGCAACTACTGAATTTTTACACATGCATCTACTCTTCTTTCACGGCCATTGACATTCTCTGCGGGTGTTCTGAGATTAAATGTTGTACCCAACAACACCCCCACTCCAGCCCAGTTCTGGTAAACACCACTGACCGAAATTCAGGATCTCCTATAGCAGTGTCAGTGCTTGCTCAGATGTCCCTCTGTTGAACTCTGATCAAAAAGATTGCTTAGGAAGAGAAGTGAATGTTCTTTCTTCTGAGACACAATACTATCACGGATGCTGAAGAAAGGCCCTGAGAATATGTAGAACAGGCTACAATGATCAAAGCTAAAAAACCACAAAAATGTAATCCAAAACCGTAAGTATAGTCCCAACACAGCAAAACAGGCACACTTCCCTTGAAAAGCAGTAATTTGTAACTTATTCAGATATCTCAGCCAGGAGTTTCCCCCACTCATCTGATTCTTCAAGTCTAGAAATGCCACAATGCTACAGCTGAAAACGGACAGCCGATTCTGTTGTGGCCTGTGTGCTCCAGGACCTGGGAACCGACTAAGGGAGTTTTTGAAAAACTTACACAGCTCCTAAGTGTCCCCATAGACAGTTTCAATCACCCAAAGTCACCAGACAGACACACATTCCATGCTGTCTTTTCACTTTGAAACAGCCTGAATTCAAACTTTTAGACCATGTGAGCTTGCATGTTAGCAGAAAGTATTTAGAAAGCAGCTATTAACCTGCTCTTGCTCTTCCTATTGTTTGCACTGAAACATTTTCTTGTTACATTTCACGTAACTTTTCAACATGCTGGCATTCTTTAACACAGTGTCTGACCAGACTCTGACGTTCCTAAAAGTTCTGAACAGTCTCAGCTTGTCATAACTTCCTATGCTACCAGTATCATAAAAATCACCAAAATCTGACCACACAGCATTTGATCCAGAGGATCACAGCCTCATCCCTACATTAAGTAATTTAGAGCTGCCTCATTTCTCACTCTTTTCCCTACAATTAAAATAAAAAAAAGACTTTAAAGTCGACTTTTAGAGGACATTTACAATACTGTCTATTTGCATTAGCACCATCTGACACAGCATACTGTAGGGATACTTAGTGTGTCAGATGAAAGCTTCCTTGTTTATCTTTGTTGGCCTGAGGCCATTTGGAAGTTTTCTTATTCACCGAAAGGAAAGGCAGGCAGGGAGAGGCAGAAATGATGGCTGCTTGGATTTAGTTGCCTATGAAGAACCTACACACTTTTTCAGGGAAAATCTACCTTGTTGCAAATGCAGAGTCAATGACCACTAAGAGTAATACTGACCCTTAATTTTTATTAAATGCTAAATTTGGATTGCTGAGCATCAAGCAACTTTCTGGCCTTACATATGCACAGCTGTAAATGAAAGAAAGAAAACATGCTGGTAGTAATTACAGTTCCCTGATAACATTTCCGCCCCCCCTCCCCCCCTCCGAGCTATCCCCACAAATTTTTTCAGCTCTCCTATGATACACGTAAGTATCAGAGTTCTGAAGAACTAACTATTTAGGTAATACAAATGTTTATCCATCCTTCACAGCTTCATTACATCTCATCTGGAGACCAAGCTGCAGTATTTTTGCTCAGTACAGTCTACCTTAGACATCAAAATCTGGAAGATGTGAGCTGAAGCTTCATTTCAGATGCTTCCAGATGATTCAATTTTCTTTAGTCTAGCAAGAACACTTCCACTGAAGTGCGTGACAGTGGATCAAAACTTTGTGATGAGTATTCTCCTGTTTCCATGCTTTGTGTAGGAGATTACCCACTGTATTTCAACTTGTTGTGTCTGCATGATTGCCTCCAGAACATCTAACTGTAAATGACTGTTTGGCTAGCGACAGGTCAACTAAGTCCCAGGAAGAAAAACTACTGATATTCTCTTCAATAAAATGTGCTTCAACCAAAATTGCTGTTTTAAGGAAGAAATAATTTCCTAAGTCATTTCTTTCTACCTCCAATTCCTTGTAGTAAAGTGAGGCTAATAATATTTCTGTAGATACCAAATGAGTTTTGACAATCAAGATGTGGAGATGAAGACCATGCAGATAAAATAAAATCTCTATTTTAGTAAAGGGAGAAATTGCTGACCCATTGGTACACTTTTGTTGGAACTAGGAATTGATCAGCTGTCACTGTTTAAGGCTGTTTCATGCTGCCGCAGTTACAAGAGAACTTAAGTTCAAGTACATGCTTTAGTTCATTTTTTAAATTTTTACTTTAAGCTATAAGTGTGATCTTCAGCCCAAAGATGCTGTGTTGCACTTTTCTTGTAAACTGAAATCCACAGGAAATGTAGGAAGTTTTAGAATGGCAGCAATGGACAGATTTATTTATTTTAGAAAGTATAACTGAAAAACATTTCTCTGAAAGTCACAGCTACAGCAGAGTGATCCACACTCAGAGTAATGCAAATATATTCTGGCAGACAGCAATAGACATCTATAGTATTTAATTCAAAATGTTCTGAGACAGAAAAGCAAGGTGAATGATCTTTCATTCCACAGTTAAGAGGACAATGTTTATTGCTGTGCTCCACACCAAATGTAAAAATCTGAATGAATCACCTGAGTACTGAAGAACAGCAGCCAACCTTCTCTGAGTATAGTTGTACGCAGAATTTGAGTAAAACTTTTTGCTTGTTGAACCTCCACACGCAAGAGAAGTCCCCGAGATGGCACTGAAGGTTCTGTGCTGTTCCCTAACCTCCCCACACTACCTGTCCATAGTGACAGCATCCTAGGAAGATTGCTTTTTTCCAGCTTTCTAGGAACAATTACTCAGCTAATGACAATAGTGACTACTATTCTGCTTAATAATTGCCTGATGTTTTTCTATTTAGACATAAGGGTTTAGGGTCCTGTGAATCATACACAGCTTCAAAGAATTAAAGCTGCATTTATTTTTTTCAAACTTAATCTGCACTGCTTTTGGCTCCACACTCCAGTTGCCTCTGTCCATTCTGAAGAGTTCTTTGTCATGTAATCAAATCCTTCCTCAAGCTAGAAGTTATTTCCTCTGTATCAAGCACCATCTAGACAACTACACACACCACTTCAATAGCTTGCTGACTGACCACTGGCAATGAATCCAAGTTTCTTCCTGCAGTTTTTGGCATGTAGCTTCAACTGATAAAAAAATGGGCTGCTGACGGGAATCGTATTTCCACTGTAGCTGACATCTCTGCTCTATCTGAAACGCTCATCAACCTTCACTTTAGAAAGGGTGAGGTCAGACATGCAAAGTATATATCCAAATACTCTTGGAATTTTTACACGCCTTCAGCTACTACTTCTTTTCATCAAAAAAATTTATGGGAAATTCTTTGCCAAGACCACGTTGCTTCCTTTTCCTGCTTTTTAGTTCCTATGATATTAATCACAAGCTTTAGTCTTTCTACAGCCTAAGTGGAGTTCAGTGAAGAAAGAGGAACCATGTTATATTGGAGGCACCAGATGCTGATGCCCGGTTACTTTAAACCCAGCAAACAGCCCTCAACATCCTAAAAGAAAGAGGACTAGAAATGGATTTCTACCTGGAAACAGTCACTGTAGACACAAAACATTAGAAGGTGCAATAACATTCTGGACAGGCACACTTGACTTGTATAACAGGGATACTGCCTATCTGCATCAGACTGCTATCTACATGACAAGGTACTGACTTTGACGGTGTAATTCAGAGAAATTCTGAATCAAATTTCAAAATTGAAACAAAAAAACTTTTCTAGGAAAAACTGTTTGGGGAGAGAGTAAGGCAGGAAACAAACATCCAAAGAAGGATAAGAGCTTTTCTATTACCATGGAATAGGGAAAAAAGAGCATTTATCAGACACAAGGAATTCAGGGAAGTTCCAGGACATCATTTGCATCAGAATCTGCAAAAAAATATTCAATTTGCAGCATAGACTAATTAATTTAAAGGATTTTTAAATTGAAGTTTAAATGTAAAGAAATACTGCTGCACATAAACTTCCAGTGTACTGTGGGAGTTTGTATGTTTGTTTCAAGACAGTACTTACCCTAATTTTGGTGTTCCTTCCCCCAGCCCAATACCTTAAGCTAGAATCAAAAGACTTCAGCAAAATTTACGAGATATCATTAAACCACTCAAACAACTCTGCCTTCAAGGGAAGGGTTAATTAAAAGGTTTGGTGACTACATTTTTACACTAACGCCACATGAAACTCACATTTTAGCAAGAACTGAACTTCGAATTTATGTGGTGTTTATCTGTCTGAGGTTATAAAAAATCACATTTAACATACCTTGGCAAAAAAGACTGTAAGGTGTGTTTCACTGCCAAGTATCCAAATGGGAAATTTTGGAGATTTCAAATAGGAGCCAACCTAAAAAGTAAAACAAAATCAGAAACACAAAGCAAATCCAGAAAACTCATCTAGGTAGTGATGAAGATAATGACAATTTAGTTAGTGACATCCCAACTGCTCTGAAAACTAATCTAAAACATTTAATACAATGATGAAACATCTTAAAATACTTAGATTCTAATTTTCATCACTGATTACTGTTTGACTTGGAAAACAACATAGCTTATGATAATTAACTGAAATAAGACACCTGTGAGAAAGTGTTATCAACAATATTCCTCACTTCAACCTTGGAGACATGCTTCAAACACCACACACAAGGATATACTCCTATGCTTAACACTACTATAATTGGACGCTAAGTGAGGCAGAAGTCCACCTAGCTTATTAGCTGGTTTTGGATGAATCAATTCAGAACTGACATTTATTTAATAAATGAAGGGACAGTTAGTTACAATCAATACACAAACATTCTGCAAACTACATAATCCTCTTTAACTCTGAGCTAAGTTAAAGGAATTCAATAGAGATTGAAAAAGAAGCAAAGAACATCCCAGAGGCTTTTGAAACTAAGAGTACTAATGCTGTTTCAAAAGTAGTATTTGTAAAGCACAAAATTTCTCAAAAAAAACCTTAAATCAAGAAATTCTGTGTCTCAACAGGAAGAAACAATACGGACTAGGCTGCACTTCAGCTACTTTCAGATGTTGACAGATGAGTACATAAAATATATTATATATATTATATTCAGAATACATTTAATTCATAGTAGTTTTACCATTTTTACTTATGGCTATTTATTTTAAATGGAAGAGAGTGATAGCATAAAAAGAGAACACTAAAACTGCAATGTTCACATTAGCAAGCCACTTTGGGACTTCACAGTTTTCCAAGCATCTACATAACCTGCATTAAGCATTATTTTAGTAAAAATGTAAGCTTCTAACCAGCTATATTAAATTGGTGCAATAAAGTTCTGATTTAAATAGCATCAAAGAACATTTACTCAGTAAGATGCATTTAACAATGTTATTATATAGCTGTTTTAATATAGTATTATTCTCAGTTGTAAAATGAAGTTGAACATACTTTGAAAGTTCTTTAATATCTCCATTTGTACACAGTGAAGCTTTTAGCAATACTGTCAAAGAAGCTCACAACACCTTAATGAAAGAAAAGTTTTAAATGATGCAGGAAACAGCTTACCTTACAATATCTCAGAGATTCCATCAACGTCAAAAAGCCTACTGTTGCCTGTTTATGTATACCAAGAAGTTCTGTTCAAAACAAAACATAAAACTTACTCAAGAAAAAACTGCAAAGTCTCTTTTAAGTAATTTTTTTCTTACTTTCAACACTGATCAAGTAACGATTTTAGGAGTCATGCAGTTTTAGCAACAATGGCAAATCATCAGGGTATAGTCAAAAAACTACAAGGGGTTAATAATTTCCCTCTCTATAAAATAAGAAGAGCCAAATGGACAGTTTTAAAAGTTTACTATTCATAGCCTCTTTTCAAAAGTTGTTTGATTTATTAGGAGATGAAGTACTTGTTACTTACACCAAAATTATTCTCAGAAAAAATTAAGAAAAACAGCTATCTTGCAGGGGAAAACAACATATATATACATATCTGGTTTTTTTTTTCCTTCCCCTCCACTCTTTTTTTAACAATTCCCTGGCTAAATTTATCTTAATCATTTCACATTCTGAATGACAAAACATCATTTTGCAAACAATAGTTTCATTAGTAGGAAAGAAAGAGTTCACTCACTTCCATTTAATGTATCATACAGCTCTCAAACACACACAGCTGTCAGGAATAGCTGAAATATTTATATATTACTGATTGGAAGAGCACTTACAAAGCCTTAGTTGAGGCTCTCTAATAAAGAATGAGCAAGCACTTCAAAATTCAGGCTTAGAAATTAGTTATCATCATAAGGCTTTGAATAAGCTCTGGGCTTACATATACATTCATGCCAACAGTGTAAGTACTGTCTACTTGGAACAGCTCTACCAGGTCCCTAAACATTGTCTAAACAAAGAGCAGCACATACCCGATCCTGCAGATACACATGGGATACACAATGATCAATTTAACAAGATCTGTATTGCCTTTTTCAGAGAACACTGACTTCGGTGTTTGAAAGTTCCTTCTAAAACACTAATTCTCAACTATATTTTTTTAACATTGATCATTCATGTACAACAGCATAAAACTATGATGTCTTTAGCCATGGGCTAAAGCCTCAGGACCATAGGAAGTGAAAGAAACTGTTCCAAATTTAAAAGATTTCTGGACTTCCAGAAATCAATTTTGCATTTCATTGTAACTCACAGCACTAGGCATGGTAAGCCGTGCTTCCTTCATCAACTTTAAGTTTACATCTCTGAATTTTGCAACAGTCCAGAACTGTTACTATAGTAGTGGTCTAACTTTTTCCTCTACTGTTAAGCAAAAAAACCCCAAAACTCAGAAAACTTACAAACACTAGCTTGCTCAATACCTTTGTGGCCTGGAAGTACAACTTCTTCCTTAGAGTTGTCAGCTATACACATTAAATGTTTCTCTTGGCAGTGCAGAGTTCTTCAACCTGAAACTGTGCTTTGAAGGACTATCTTCAAACTTGTTTGGAATGAAAACATTTGGGGGTGCATAGATAATACTTTGCAGAACCCCATTACCTCACTGACTTATGGCTGTGTAGCTAGAAATTGCCATACTCTTAAGACAATTCATCCTTTCTTTGAGCCAAGGGCATGAGAGCTAGCCCAATTAAAAAACTAGCGAAGAATCCCTCAAACTAAGGAATAGCTATTGCTCAGGAATAGCACATTTATATGGGCAATGAAGAGAAACGAGTGGCAGAAGTAAGCAACAGTACATTAAAGAAGTTGTTTTAACACATCACATGTATTTTTTAAAAATCATTGACAAAAATCAATGCAAAGTTGAGTCTGCTAAAAAAAGGGTTCAGATTTAGAAGCGCATGCTTGGAACAGAAAGCAAAGTCACACATAAGTAACATTCACTATTCAGAAAATCATTCAGAAAAAAAAAAATCACCAGATTTAAGTATTTTGTTCCCCTGACAGGTAACTAGATCAGAACTCTGACCGATAACTTGAGAGAACTGGGATCCTGGCTACGACAGCAGCTGCAGAGTGTGAATATCCTGAATGGCTAGTAGTCAAGCTACAAACATAGTGTATCTGAAAGCTATTATGTTAGCTTTAGCCTGTAGTCGCTGGTCCACCCATGCCTCCTCAGAATTAGTCAACAGAGAGGACAGACACAAAACGAAAAATCACTCTCATATGGCTTATGAGGAAACAAAGGGCAACCGGCTGCTCTAAATCAAAGTTCATGCCTGTGCATATCCTTACCCCAAAGAAAGAAAAATTACCTCTAGAAGAGATCTGGTAACATCAAAGATGACTTAAGAAAGTGAATATGTATGCCTCTTGTCAGAAAGTTAGTTTCTCCTTTTTTTTAAGTACTTTTGCAAAGCACTAAAAAGGGAGAAATCCAAAGCCTTTAAAAAAGAGTCAGGCCCAAACTAAAGATGGTTTTGAAAGGCAATGATGTTACCAACCGTGTCCGAGTACCGCCACCTACTGACAACACGAAATGTCACAACTTCTTGGCACTAATCAGGAAAAGCAACCACAGCATTATTTGTATTCATATTAAATTGCTACACTTCATGTAAGAACGACAGTCTTTAACAACGGGAAAAAAAAAAAATCTACCTCCCCGTATCTTTCTACTGTGGATAACTGTGGCAAGAGAAGAGATGAGAATAAGAAAAAAGGTTTAAAGGGGAATATGCAGATAGTCAAAGAAGGCGGATCATTTCACTGGTATTTGTACCAGTGGTAGCCCAGAACAACTCCAGTTAATAACTCCTGCCCTATTTGGAAAATACGCAACACTGTAAGAGTCAGAGCTCTGAGTATAATCTGCAAACTACCTGGTAATTCCTCAAGTTTGCAATCTGGTATGTTCTTTGTCACTGATAAAATTACTGACAGTAACTTTAAAATGGTTTTAAAATAATTTTAAAGATTTACTTATTAATTAAAAATTGCATATCTAAACAGCTGACCAAGAGGTAAAGTGGCTTTGCTTAATTTCTGAATAAAAACATAACGAAAGTGCCATTTTGAACATTCAATTAAGTAAACGCTTTCACTTACGATAGGTTTAGATCACCTATCTAGCATTTATCCTGTTCCTGCACTGCGGCTGAATCTTCTCACTGTTTCTTCATTGCTGCCCCTGCAAATACGCCATGAACCACACCACATCCATTGCTGTCTGCAGCTCTTCAGCACCAGCCTTCCCCCGTACCCAGGGAACACCTTCCCTGCCCCCCAGTTTCAGAAGCTCACCAAATGATGACGCCTCATCACAGAAGTACCCGAAATCTCTTTCTGTTATGTTTGCACAAGGAAAAATCAAGCAGCACTGGCAATCAACTCTGCATAATACTAACATCAAACATTGCAACTTGTAGTCACTTGACCAGAGGAATTTAAAGCAAGTGACCACTAATCAAACAAGAAAAACATACGTAAAGCCACCTTCAGAAAACAGTCAGCAAACACATTCAGTTCTTGTTATGTCAACACCTGCAACACTTCCACATGAGAAACTCATAGCACTGACAGCAAGGAAGCTGAAGACTACAGCCAGAGAGACTCCAAATGCAGGAGAAATGATTAAAGGAGAAAAGAAAGGATGACAAAAAGGATTGATAGATAAAGGGAATGCGACAAAGTACCCAAAAGTCAGTCTTGACTAGGAAGTTGTGAACAGTACAGCCTTTTCTTTGTCCTTTTTGATAGACTATACAAACCACTTTGTAATAGATACTGATTATACACTTAAAACAGTGAATAAGCTGTGTTTGGCTGTAATTATGCCAAGGACTTGAAGAAAATGGACAGCTCCCAACAGCAGTTAAGTCCAACTATTTGACTGGTGAAAAACTAACAGGACACATAACACGTGATCCTTAAGATGTGCTAAAGATTATTTTCTGCTCCTCCTCTCCCCCCAGAAAGAGACAGATGTTTCTACAGCAGTTCTCGTTCTGGATTTTTAGGGCAGAATTGACGGAGAACCTAAATGTGGAATAGTACTGTGTGCAAAGAGAGATCAGTATTCTCAGAAAACAAAAAAATTCCAACTTGCATAACTAATTAATAAGGTCTACCAGAAAGATAATCTGAAAGACAAACAAGGGAATGATCTGCAAGATTTCAAAATAAGATACATTAAATTGCAGAACAGCAAATTATCCCAATGTAAAGGAAAGTTGCAAGAACAACTCAGATTGATAAATCATAATCTAAAAGTCAAAAAGAGAAAATTAAAAATACTGAAGACAATACATGGATAAAACCAGGAAGGCTATTTACAACAAATTTCAATTAGGAAGCGGGGGGATAAATGACAACAACGTTCTGTACATGCAGCATGAATCAGGGTAAGAACTGACTGATAAAACAGAAAAGAAAATGATACAAAGAAAACACAAGTATTTAAAGCCATCTTTGCTTTAATTCACAAAAAAGGTAAATGCTGTCACACACTCAAGAAGATAAACAAGATAATGGCGTCAGCCGTAAAAAAAGAACAAAACTGGCCAAAAAACTGTAAATAAGACAGTTGTGTTTGAGCTTGCAGTTCATAATCAAATTCATTATATAACACTTTGGTAGCTAGACAAAGTAAGTCTCCAAACCATTAATGATTACCTTGTGTATCAAAGATAAAGGAGGTGCCAGGAGACTAGAAAAGGGAAAACAGGGTACTTCCCCTAGCAAAAACAACAAAAAAAGCTAGAGGAAACACCCAGAAGAAAGGATGATTTTAAATCTCCAAAGGGTCTTGAAACAAATTAGTAATCACTTTGCATGTACTAGGAAGAATAAAAAAAAAATATATCAAAAAAGCAGTCAGTATAGGCTCATCAATAATAGACTGCAATAACCCAACCTAAATGCCCTGATAAGAAGTCTACCAAACAGGGGTGATCCAAATGACATTCTGATGAGTCTGATACTGAAATACAGCCTGTATTAAATCATAAACAAGTGGAATTCTAAAAAGTCTCAAATGAGATTATACTACTCGCTCATTGTCAAACCAGAGCATTTTGATTCAGCTCTTGCATGGATCTGTCTTGAGCCTCAGTTAAAGTCAGTATTTTCAGTGATGACACAGATAATGGAAAATCCTTGTAAAAAACATGCTAATGAACCTGAGATGGACTCTGCAGCAGTGGGAGAGAGGATATGAACAATTTCAGAACTCAGTGTTCCTGCTTTCAGATCATCTTCTCTCTTTGTAACATGAAATGCAAAAATACTAAAGCCCCCTACGCATCTCAGTGGCCCTCTACTGGAATCACTCCACTATGCCAATGTCTTTTCTGTGCTGGGGAGCCCAAAACTGGACACAGCACTAGAGATGTGGTCTCACAAGTACCAGGCAGAGGGAAAGAACCACCACTTTCCTCCACCTGCTGGCTATCCTTCTCCTGATGTAGCCCACGATGCAGACGGGCACACTGATGACTCGTGTGCATCTCATTGCCCACAAGGACCTCGGGTCCTTTTCTGCAAAGCTGCTTCCTAGCCAGTCAGTGCTGCCCCGGGCTGTCACATGGCCTCATTCCACTCCAGATGCAGGCCTTCGGCGAATTTCATGAGGGTCCTGTCAGTCCAATTCTCTAGCCTGATATGGCTGCTCTGAATAGTGGCCCTGTCGCCAGTGTATTGGCCAACCTTCCCAACTTGCAGAGACTGCATTCCTTTCCATCATCCAGGTCATCAGGCATCCTGTAATTTCACCCCAAAGCTAACAATCCTGTATTCACTGATACTAACATCAGAGATTTTGTGCAAGTATGTTTTATTTCCATTAGAGGTCTGCTTAAATCAAAGGACAAGGAGACTACCAAAACAGAAGCAGCGCATACTCCAAATCCGTAGGTCAGCATCTCATAACATGAAAATCTTACAAACAAGTATAAACTAGAATCAACTTACTCATTCCTGAACATTCTCTGTCTCCATCCCACACATTGGAAACAGCATGCCCCGTCAACAGGAGGTTAATCAAACTTTGGCTATATAACAGAAAGAAACAGTCTATTAAAAGGGACATACAATTTATTTCTGAAAAAGTGGTTATCTCTGGCAAATGAAAAAATATTATATTACCCAGAGAGCTAAGCAGACATTCTCTAACTATATTCCTTTAATTAGCATGTATTTGTAATTCAGTGATGCTATTATGATCTCCATTCTTTCAAGCAACAACCTGATATAAAAATGCAGCCCTGAACTTGAGAATTATTCCTCTGAAAATTCAGCAATAACAGAAGCATTTCCTTACCACTAAATGGGAGTACACAATGAGAATGGCATGTGATGTTAATGTTGCTTTTAGCTATTAAAAAGTTACAACTGAATCTTCACTGTAATGTCAATAACTTCTAGAAGAACAATCAGTTACAGAAACATAAAAAATTAGCCCACTAATCTACTTCAAGTGGTAGTAACCGTCTTTTGCAGTTTACCTTCCATGACCATAAACAGGGTCTATCAATGGCTCAGTTGCATCTTCAATTTCATTTTTTATGTTTTCAATGCCCTGCAGAAAGATTACAAACATTTTTGCTCTCTTAAGGAATGAATTGCAATGTTTACAACAACAGAATGCAAACAGTAAAACATTAGGAGGCTGACATTCTTATACGAATGGATACCTAAACAAGTCTTTCTCTTGATAACAGATGTTAGGGATATACAGGGAAGGCTGTTTCCGAAATCCGTAATTTTCCCAGATCTGGGAAAAAAAAAACCCAACAAAAACCACAAAAAACCAAGCTTTTCAAGTTTTTGTGCTGGAAATGTCCTGCAACATGAATGAAGACACCATTCCATCCATTTATCTAGATTTGACTTGGTTTATCACTTCAGTATTCACCTTTTACAGAAGAAGGCTTACATGATCAGACTTTCTTTTAACAAAGAAATACAACAAACACACACATACACACACAAAACATGAAACAACCCACAAACCTTTGTCAGTATTACAGAATACAGAAAGAGTAATACTCCAAATCTGTTTGTCCACACTGAGTATTGATCCCAAACTGCATCCTTCAGTTCAGGGAAGCTTTTGAATGCTCGTTTGCTAAAGGACAAAAAAAAAAGCAACAGAAAAGGAGAATGTATTTAAATGAAGCATTAGAATAGCACAGACAAGAACTACTAACACCTAATATGAAAACGTCCAAGTAAAAGCAGCGTAAATCTGGTGTTATACACAGAATGACACAGCAGCTGTTCTGGAGTTACTCTAACTGCCACAGAGTCATTAGTGTTTACCCATCAGAAGACGATAAATAATTCTGGAGCAATGTGCAAAAATGAACATAGTTTTTAGACGCAAACACTACCATAAAGTTACATACACTTGTGAAAGAGCTGAGTGTGGCTTGAACCAGCAATTCTACAAAACACTGATACTGAAATAGCAAACAGACTGTATGTCACCAAAATAACATTGGCATTACATAGTGTTCTGAAAGACAAAACAGTGGAGAAAAAAACCCTTCCTCTTAACCAGGTAAGACTATTTTCAGGCTTTTGAAGTAATTGTTACATTTCCCATAAGAATTTGATTTTGTTAGACTCTAGCTTTGGAAAAAGCAAAATGTTCAAAACCATGAGTGGCACATTAACACCTGGGAAACTATCTAGTTGTATCATGGAGTTGCTGTCTGGATAATAAAGTTAACACCAGGTGATCATACATTTAAAAAGAAAAAAAGTAAAATAAAAACAGAGAAAAGGAAGAGATCCATCAAGATCCCAGTGAAGCAATACACTTATTTCTTGGGATATTCAGAGCTAAATACTGCTTTTCAGAACACAAACATTAGTTTTTATTGAGTAATTCAAACTAGATCACACTCTCTACTTACCTCACACAAACTTAGGTATATAGGTATATAGGTATATAACTTTCTTTTTAATTTCTTGCACACTTTTAGCAAGTCTTTGTTTAAAAAAACCCCAAACATCTGCAAAAATATATAAATAGATGGGTTTACTCTGGCTAACACTAGAGATTTTTAAACTACCTTTCATTATCAACAGAGTATACAAAGTATACAAGGTATGCAAGCCAAAGTCAGTTCTGAAATCCATCAACCCACTTGCTCTAAAGGTGTATGCCAGAGTGTTAATTTCCAGTGAGGAAGACTGAGAAAAACTGAAGTGGGTCCCAAAAGACCAAAGACTGAGGGGGTGAGTGGGATGGTGGGGAAGGGCAGGAAATTAGTGTTTTGATCAGATAAGGTTACAAAAAATTTATATTCTCCTCTTTCTTCTTTCCTCATATGACAATGGGTTTAAAAACCAAATTATAATTACTACGGATACAATAAGCAGTAGTTGTTTTCGTTCCAATTAGTAACATTTACCATCTCAAGTGTTTTTTGAAATTTTGTTGCTCTTTATTTCCTCTTTGAGGATTTATTTGTGTAACGATTACAACGGTTGACTGTGAAAATAAAAGGCTGTTACCTCTAAAGACAAACTCACTAGAACTGTAAGCTCTGTATTTACATCCCCAAAAGAGAACAGTGTTTAAAGTATGAAACAAAAATCAGTCTTGTGTATGAAACATTTTTATAAATGTTTCTTATGTTGTCTCAAATCAGTAAAAATACTAGATGACAACTTTTTTTGATATATATATGTATCAGAAGTATTTCAGATAGAATTGTCTGTGAAGACTGTGTAAAAAATTGAGGATTAACATCTTTAACTTAAAATTGAATCTTAATTAGCTGTGTTCATATACTTGAAATGCACAAGTTATTCAGCCAATTTTGCAGACTACATTGCTCCAGCTTTATTTTAAAGCCTAATGCTCCAAATAATATTCCATTTTGAACAGCAAAATGCAAAGAAAAACCACCAAAACCCCCAAACAAAAACTTGAAATCCAGGTTTAACCTGATGTGTAACACACAAAAAGTTCCTCAACATATCCCTTTCAGGGCTACGAATATTAGTGTAACTTCACAATATTTTAAATGTTCCAACGTATTACTTACTGAATTAATGCATGAAATCGCTCAAAGCCAAGCTCTTCGACAGCCAAGGCAGCTATACACAAGAGACACTTTTCAGCACTACACATGGCAAAAAAATGACACAAGATACACACAGCAAGCTAGTATACTTTCAAGCTTCAATTAAATTTTTAATTTTTAATCCTCCCTTGACATTTAAATTTTTTAACTGATTAGTATAAACTAATTTACTGCAACACCAAGCTTCCACGATAGAAATTAGTGAGAACATTTCTATTTGGACTAATCAATTTATTAAAAGCACAAAGCCACTGGAGTGTGTAGACTTGAAAATATCTGCCAAATACTAAGCCGCTGATTTTATACAAAACGTGGCTGCCACAAAGTCATCAAGCATATGCATACTACTTAAATTTGCAGGTCAACAAGAAGTATTATTTCCTAGAAAAGCAAGCATAATTATTTGGATTGTTTTATCAATGTAGGTAAGCTGTATTTTTTCGTCAAATACACTTTTCTGTTACTGAAACATTGGGCCTTTTTTCCCCCCTTTTAATGCTTATTTATTACAAACAGATCAGTAGAAATATTCTACACAGTGTTATGCATCCTGTTTTTAAATAATTTCTCAATGTTTTCTTTTAATAATGGATAAACAGCCCTTCAAACGAGTGTTGCGTCCAAGACAGAAAAAAAATACAGCATTAGTGTCTTCCCAAGTTCAACACAGGCTTTATACCTTTGTTCCCCTCACAACATTTCAAAACCAAGGAGATGAAATGAGCTTTTAAAATCAAATTTTCTTTTACCAACAGGAAGTTATACTCACCAGCTATGTAATTATCAAATTCTATAGGCATTCAACTATTAAGACTGTAGCAGTCTTTAGTGCCCTCAATGTCCACAAGGACTTTATCTTCCTGCTAGTAGAATAATACATAAAACAGATAGATCTGCTTTCTGATGAAGGTCGCTTAATGCTCAATATTTAAATCATGTCTGATCAAGTAGCTACTGAACATGACCGCACACAACTTGCTAAGGACCTGAAGCCATTAGGGCTAACACTACTGATCATTTCTTCCCACAAGAATTCCAGAAAGAGCTTTTTATGCCCTTTCTGATTTTATTTTGAAAGATGCACTTCATTTGCCTATATGCAAATACAACTGATTCCTCAGCAACAGAACACTACTTTTCCACTTCAGAAATAAGGCAGTAGTAGCCTTAAGAGTGTTAGTTTTTGTATTCTGAAAAACAAGAACTTGCTAAAATTAGGTTACCAAGAGCAAAACTAGACTTCAGAAAATGTATTTTTATGAAATTTTTTTAAAATATGAAACAATAAATCTAAATGGCAGAAAATGCTACGTGAACTAAACCTGCTCCAAGAACCTATGTTTTTGTAAGCTGAAAGTTAGACGGACTAAATCATATAAAGCAACCTTTGAACCTGGGAACTTGCACTAATACAGCCAATGCATGGCCAACAAGAAGTCACTGGCATACACCACAAAAGCAGATGAAAAATGCTGTCTCTTTCAGCAAGTGTGCTCGAATCCACCTTTTGTTCACACAGCAGGATGATAGGCAGTTTCATTCTGTTACTACAGAACAGAGCGAAATGGTAAAGAACTACTACTTGAAACAAAGGGAAAGAAGTAGAAATTCTAAGTGTATCTGTACATAACCCAAACATGGCTAAACAAATAGTGTTCTTAGTGGAGAGGAAAAGAATGAACAGCAATAGAACATGAGCTGTACAAGAAATACAATTGTATAGAAATTCATTAAATGATACTATAACATGCTGTGTCTAATCATATTTCATGGTTTTATTATAAATATATTCCCATATTCAATTCCAAAATAGCAGTAGCCTGCCATGTGGAATTGTATCTGTAATACTCCCCCACGTACATAACTCATCCCTGAAGTCCTACCAACTATGATAATGCCTGTTTCTATTTTTATTGATTACAGCAACCAAGCAGGAAATAAATTTACTCCTTTGCCCTAGCAGTAACAGAACTCTGCATTATTAACAACACCTTCTTCTCCACATCTTTGTCCCAAGCCTAACCACACAAGAAGCTGGTCTATAGTTAAACAGCAGGACAGAAAAGGAAAAAAAAATCCTGTGAAATATATCTGATATCAGTAGTGTATTGCATTATACATACAAGGTAAAATACTGTTTAAACTGCAGAGTACATACAAGAGGTACTTTCAGGGTCTAGCAGAGAATGTAGAATGTGAACAATGAAAGAGATTAATGTTGCTCATGACAAAAGCAGACTGTTCATGGCAAATGTATTCTGCTCTTCCTACGTACATTCCATGGTATTAAGGACAAGTCAGGCAGAACCTGTAGACTTGTACAGAAATACGAAAAATGAAGATATGTGATAGAATGGATTAATTCATTAAGTGTCAGTGTTGAGAGTAATTACTAATCAAGTGTGTGTTTAAAAAGACTTTCTACTGAATATTTCCTATAGTTAAAAGTTGTTTAGAATAACGCAATACATTAATAAACAGTAAAAGCCTATTGATAACTAGGCTCTGCTTCACTTTTTCATCAAAGGAAAATTCATAATATGAGCAAGAGCTTCAGAGACAACTGGAAAATCTGCAGAAACCAGGAATTTCAGAGTTACAAGTGCCTTACTATTATCTTGCAAAGGAAGATTTTTTTTTTTAACCAGAAAAGTTGGAGATACAACTTTCTGTATAATACTGTTTCTTAATAAAAAAAAAAAGCTCACTTAGGAACTCTCATGTGATGACCTTCTGTTTTTTCAATTAAGTAACATTTTAATTATTATTGTTTGAGCCTTCTAAAGCACATGGAGCATTTCATAGAAGCAGGGGAAGGTGGCTTGTAACATAAAGAGCTCCAGCACTACTAACTGCTATAGCTAGCTGCGCACATGTAATCCTACTTGTACAATTCTTACTTTGTAGTTATGCCACAAACTGCTGATTAACACATTCCTTCCATCAAAAGATAGCACCTTTATAAGCACGTTCTCATGTGAAGAGTTTTTCGTACTTCTTAAGGGACACATTGGGAACAAAAACTAAAAGAAAAAGAAGCTTATCTTTTACCACTTTAGAGATCTCCTATTGAAAGATCAATAAATACATGTCTCATAGATCACGTGTGCACAGATAAACTTTCCATGTCACTGGCTCCGCAGCAGTTAGATATGACCGAGTGCCATATCTTAGTGCAACAGATGATGTTCACTGGATCCTTGATGTCAGTAACTAACAAAGGCATCAAGACATTTGCAAAAAGCAGGTAACTGACTAATTCTAACCTACAAAAACAATCTGTTAAGTCTACTAGCAGATTATTTGATTAAGCTGTTTTGGTACTGCATAGAATCAAACAAAGGGAAAAAGGCTACTTCTCCGTAACAGGGGATGTAGAATATTTTAGAACAGATAAAGCTTTGTAGAATTTCCTACAAAAGCTCTTCTGAAATAAAGCAACAAGTGACCAGTTAAAATATTCCTCCACTGTTAGGAAGCATGTAGATTTTTCCAAATTAAAGACACATCAGGTCCCAATAAAGTAAAAAATAAAACAGAAAAATTATGGAAATTACTAAAAATCAAGAGAAATACGTATGTTAGAACTCCAGTGATAGACAGTACATTCCTTTCGACAAAAAAGATCAATGCTTCTAATTACAACAAACAAAAATCTGTCTGTTGCTAATGGAATCACAAAAGTGAAAACCTCATCTATGTAATAATGAAAAGCAGTGGCCCATCAAAAACAATGTAATACTTCACTAAGCGATGGGTAATTTAGTACAGAAATGCATCTTACAAGGTTGCTCCTCTTGACGACTAGATTCTGCAGGACTTTCAGAAATACTAGCAGTTTCTTCAGTTGTTTTTCCTCTTGTCCACGTTGCCAGAGAGTATGACTCAGAATTATCAGAGCAAGCCATTTCCAAAATATCACATAATGTATGACAGAGAAGGTTCTTCTGCTCCTCTTCTGAAAGATCAGAAACCTGGATGAGTTCAATTGCTGCTAATCAGTATCTTATACCAGCTACTACTATCTTTTTTATACGTTAATGCTATCTAAATAATTGAGTTTATTACTTTTATCTTATTAATTATTAATGTTAATTGCTGTTTGAGTATACTGGACCAAAGAATTATAAAGTTGAAAATTGTTTTAATATGATTTCTAATCCATTCCCCTTCCTAATAATAGATTTCAATCAAATATTTATAAAACACAGAAGTACTATGGACAGGCATAGACCTCACAAATGGAAGTTGAAAGATGTATAGTACACATACTGTACGCCTCATAAAACAGCACGGGAGCACACTTAAACAAAAAGAAAATATAAAATATTTTACATTCTTTGTATTAGGACATGCTTTACAAATAATTAAAATGGAAAAAATACAGAGAAAAAAAGAGGTCTCAGTACCTGGACAGTCTCTCCAACTAGACTTTTCACTGGTAAAAAGCCTCTTCAAAAGGAATGCCTTTGTTATCAAAGCATAAAATAGTATTAAAATACAAGACAGCACCAACTTTTACATCTTTTTAAAAAAAAAAAAGTATTAGAAGAGTTTCAAGCTGATCATCATTCAGTAAGAGACCCTGAGCCTACACTGTTTACTGATTGTTCCCAAACTAACTACAAAGGTGGCCTTCTACCTACATTCAACATTGTTGAGTTCGAAACTCAAGTACCCTTCAAATACGCAGAGTGCATATTTACAGAACATCTCCAGACTCACAGGACCGCAGTAATGGAGGCACAAGTATTTTGCAATATCTCTGATGAGTAGTACAAGACAACTCTAGTCACTCAGACAAATCCCTTTAGTAGTTCAAAAGCCCAATTCTTTTAACCATTGCAAGTCATAATTCACAGATCAGATTAAAGAAAACCTATGTGCCTCCATATCCCTGCTTTGTTTTCTATTAACATTCGTGTTTCAGTTTGAAAAAAAGATATGCTTTAAGTTACAGAGAAGGAACAATGAAAGAACAAACTTTGGGAAGAAGACTCTTGATCTTTCTAATTACTCCGTCAGATGATGTTTTCATGTATTTGCAGCACCTCAAAAACAGCTGCTTCAACTTTGTCCCTGACAGACTCACCCTGTTCTCCTGTCACAGATCTTTTGCAAACCTCTTTTAGTGATTCACAGCAGCAGTAGGCACTGCAAGATCTGTATGATCCTTTCCTCCTTCTCTAGCTGGAACTCAGGTCACATTTAAACATGCTTTAACTATTTAATTTCAAGCAATTTGAACTACATATAAATCTAGGAAAATACTGTCTATAAGAACATTTGATACGGTAAAGACTCGTCACCACCTTTAAGGAGCTGGCTGGTCCTATTCTTTACTCTCTTCACTCCCTCCAAATAAAAGACTTGTAACTCTAACATCAGAGACCAGACACTCTGCATCTGGTTTTAAGACTACAGAGCCAGGCAGAGTCATGTTACACAGTGCAATTCATAATAAAATATTTTTCTCTTGATTGTTTACAACCTAAACAAGTGGTGCTCCTTCCTGTGGTACAAGTCTTTTGGTGGGTCCATTGTTCAGAGTATCTTGAAACAACCATAAGAGAGGTTTTATGACTATCCCATTACACACACCAGAGATGCAAACAATTCCATGATGCAAGTTGTCTGTCCCAGATACCTTCCAGTTCATGATCAGATTAACTCTGCTACAGGATTTTAATATGTCCCCTATCAGTGGACAAGGCCCCACTCAGGCCTAGACATGACTGCAGAATTTGATCTGTGTGTAAGAGGAGTCAGGAGCAGGTTACCAACACAAGTAATCGGGCCCATGACTTGACATCTGCTTGTCTCTACAGGGTGCTGCTAAGAGAACGAAGAGCAGTCGCAGATAAGACAAATTGCCCTAGCAGAACGGATCCAGCCTACAGGTCATGTATCTACACAGCAGTCAGAATTGCCCCAGAAAAGAGCATTTCTAAGAGTATGCACATAGCCTAAAAGATACAACGGAGTAAGAAAACAAAAAAATCACAATCACAGTTGGTTGAGAGTATCTGAAGCAGAAGTGAAATTCTAAGCACGTATCCACAATAAAATATATTCACCTAACACACTTCAATTATTATGCTAACTAAGACTTTGAAAGTATAATATTTCTCCTTTTCTTACACAGCAAACCTTGTTAGGTTTGAAAATTGGTAACTTCAAATATTTCTAATATGGTTTGCTAAAGCAGCCATTGTGACACAGATACTACCCTTCTTCAGGACAGGGAATTTGAGAGAGGAGAAAGGATTAGGATTACATTTATATCTGATCTTTTACTTCTCCCCTTCCTCCTATATTCCCCACTTTCAAGTTACCTCTGCTTGGATCAGCCTGCTGCACTTCCTGAAACAAATCCACTTCTGCAAAATTATAGTTCAAAATCAGCTCATCTCTGCCTTTTTACTGAGTTTTTTGTCTCATCCACACTATAATTATGAAATCAAAATACAACTGATCTGCATTTTTTAAATATTTATTTTAGTTCCACATATATGAGAAAAGAACAAACTTTGGGCCTACTAATTTTAAACCACTCCTATAATAAATGTATCTTACCTGTACAGGTGCAATCACTGCACAAGGGCCACCTTCAAATTGTTCTAATGCAGTTGATTCAGATTCACTAAAGACAAATCCTGTCAAATGAAAAAAGACTGTAGTTAGTGAAATATGTAAACGAGCACTTTTATGTATACTCCTTCCCTAAGAGAAATGACACCTGATATATTCAGCTTTAAAGATTAGGTAAGTTTTCAAGATTCTTTTTCCCCTGATAATGCAATAGAATGTGGCTGAACTATCTGAAGAAAAAAAGTCATGAATACAGGTGAGAGCACAGAAATGAACTGTTTACCTCAGCAATGAAATCATGATCACAAAAGGTCAACAGCTAGGGTTTTAAACAAAAGGATTTTTAACAGTGAAATGGTCACTGCAGCACATGTGGCTGGATACTTCAACCATAGTTTTCATTTTATTATGGTTTATTTCTTATGATTCAATCAAAATTTTTTTGGAAGTGATAGTATTTTGTCTCACATATGTAAAAAAAAAAATCATCTTTGGACCTTCACTGAACATGCATAATACATTTCTATTCCCTATGAAGGGCACAGTATGCCTCCCACTTACCTCCTTTTTGGCCTATCAGTGCTTCCTTTTAAGACTGAAACATGCTGAGTAACTCAAATATTCAGTTGTAACCACTGAAGCAAGCCTGTTAATCGTGTTCTTTCACAGAAAATACACTGTATTTACTGAGATGCAAGATCACAGGTTTTCCCCCTCCATCTCTAATGTATTTATATTTCAGAATTATCTTACAGTCATATAACAGAGCAAATGCTGAAGCAATTATGGCAAAAATATTTGTTACCACCTTGCCCTTAAACTTGTCTTCAAGATACGGTGATTCATAGCTTGCACTTCTCACAGATAAATGCATATACACGGACAATTACCTTAATGAAGCTGACACATGGCAACTTTCTCAGTGAGTGACATTTTGCATTATTCTTTTAAGTGCTGATAAGACTGTGCTGAAGCGACTCTAGCTCAACGTAATCTAGAAATCATGCGACTGCAGTCAGCAACTAACCAGCAAGCACAAGCAAGTGGGGACAGAAAGGGGACACACATGCAGATTTTTGCAGCAGTGTCAGTCTCAGCAGAAAGAATATTCAATGCTTCTTTCCCACAATTTCTCCTTTTCCCAATTTTGTATCATTACATGCTGCCATATCAAAAGCAACCCTAACCCCTGGATGTGAATGTGAACCGGGGAAACGCATGCCCCCACTGCAGACTTCCACACTACTGCATGACAGGTATATCATCCCAAGTGGCATAAGAGAGGACTACTGCATGTTTTATCGCAGAAATTATAGTTCTTCAACAACAATGTGGAATTTTTTTTAAGATGGATCAATGTAGCCATAGGTCTTACAAAAATGGGATTTCACCTGTATCTGACAGAAGGCTCCGGAGTTATTTTTTAACTGAATGTGCAAATGTGCATTACAAAGACGTATTTTATATCCAAAACCCAGATGCACATCAAGCCTACAGATCTGACATCACCTCATGTACCAACCAAGCTCCATTAATCCATACTTCAGCCAAAGTTTGCACTAGTGTCATTTCACTCCCCTGTTAACATGCCCTAATAAGGAGTATCACCAGTCCTTTAAACTTTCCAAACTAGTTTGTGCATGCTATCATATTAAAAGGTAAGTCTTCAACTACTTTGAAGCATTACTGCATGCCGTCTAAGCACACTGCAACAAGAGGGTTTTTTTTAGTTGTTTTAATGATATAGCCACTGCAGAAAAACAACATACTTGGATATGGTACCATTACACGACACTTAAGAAATCTTGAATTCATTTCACATTCTTCAGGCTTCTTATAGAAAGTATGAACTGTCTCAGCTCAACCCTGCCCTATTTTTCAAAACTGCTTCCTAAAAATAAAGAAAACCGAGTGTGATCCACCAGAGTGAATACAAATTTGAGATAGACAATGCAAAACTGATATTACACAGAATTTGACATAATACAACCACACGAAAAAAACCATATATAATAACTAAAGGAACACTTCATTTCTTTTTTCTAAATGCTGCTTAATAAACATCAAGGTTCTAAAAGCTGTTAAGCAAAAAAAAAAAAAAAAAGAGGGGCTTCAGGGATTTTGGTCTGG
>Ga0065711_1002576_pt1 | contig 32892 bp, 24 predicted proteins | sample Hoacrofraction12_FD_59098 | JGI IMG/M metagenome (GOLD analysis project Ga0065711, IMG submission 59098) | Hoatzin crop microbial communities from Cojedes, Venezuela - Epithelial fraction 12 v2 (version 2) | ecosystem: Host-associated > Birds > Digestive system > Esophagus > Crop | place...
TCAGGCGTGGGTGCGGGCCGCGGGGCACCGCTCCGCGCTCCTCCGCGGGGTGCTGGGCGGGGGGCGGGCGGCGTGGCCCCCCGCAAGGCTCCGCGTTTTCCTCTGAAATGTCTCGTTTCAGTGCTGGGGAGGAAGACAGCGCACAGCTCTTACAGCGTTTGATTCGCGGCTGCGTTCTGAAGTAGTTGCGGGTAATAAGCGAGCAACCACAAATAGTTCCGTGACCACCCTAACTTTTAAATAGCTGCGGAAGATGCAAAAGGAGAAGGTAAACCTGCAAAATGAGCTGACCGGCTTCGAAGAGCAGATGGAAGCAATGACGTCGCATTTGAAAAACGTGAGGCAGGAGTTCAGCTTCATGCAGGTAAACCGCTACCCCCAGCAGATCCATTTTGTGACCTTTCAGATCACCAAGTCCAACTGCAAACCTAACACTGGCGAGGCCACCACCAATACATATATTTGAGATCCTAACGCAGTGCCTGTCTGCGGCTGGTGGCGCGATGGATTTTGCCGGCTTTGCTGGAGACTCCTCAGGCCCTTATTCCGGTGCTGCCACGGGAGGCGAAAGTTACAGTGTAGATCTCAGCGATACTATCTTACCGTCGTTAGAAAGACCATCCGGGGTCAAATGACTGTATCTAGAAGAAAGCCAGGCAGGATGTATTTTAGAATTCTTCATTAATTGAGACTTTTGTAGATAATAAGAAAAATTTGGTCAAGGAAAATAAAACATCAGCGTAAGGGAAAAACAAATTTATAATCTTTATAATGATCCAGAGTTAATTGTGAAATGCTAGTGGAGAGTTAATTCACTGACATGAAAAGAGAAGTGAGATGGCTAAGGTGCAAATCTTCACTTACACTCTGAGTTAACTGGCCACAACGGGAGGTTTAGATTTCTAAAGTCCCGAGTCAAATCTGCACACCTTTCAGGTGAAAAAGGCTTAAGAAACTTCCCTGCAGCTAGACAACTTGATCTTTTTTGTGCTAGATTAAAGTTTTAATCCGCACTTTAGGAAAGAGGCAGCACATACTATTCTCTGTTTAACAGTGGCTTTTAGTAAGTAATAGATTTGTTATTATACAAAGAAGAAAACCCCTGTTAAATCACTTTCATCAGAAAGATTAAGACTATATAGAGATGCTGCTATAGGCCAGCCTGGTGGTGGTCTGTCTCGGCACTAAACAATAAAATTATTTCTTTGGCTTTGCCTCCCGAATCTGATGTAAAGCCACTGGTGATCACAGACTAAGATTTTGATTTTGAAAGATTAAGACTCTAAATCGTGGGTGGAACTGATTTTTTTAGGGCTATAAAAGTTGATATCTCATACAATACAATGTGTGTCAGAATCGTTTAGGTTGGAAAAGACCTTTCAGATCATCAAGTCCAACTGCAAACCTACCATTGGCGAGGCCACCACTAACACATATTATTTGAGATCCTAAAATGCAGACAATAAAGTTGCTCTGAAAACTCTTGATATTTACATGACAGAATCGTACCATCGCTGACTTGGGATTTGGTTGTATGCGAAAAAAGGGGGTTTTGTTGATATGTGCCTTTTGTTTATTGTAAAATGCTGAACTATATTATTCTCTAGTCTCTTCACAAAGCCAGAGAGAATGAAATTGAAACTGAACAACACTTTAAGGCCCTGGCTGAGAGAGAATGTGGACGTCTCAAAAGTGAGATTAAACGACTGGAAGATGAAACAGTTTCCTTGAGAGAAAAGAAAAACAGTCAAGAAGTAAGATTTAGAATTTTTGTCAGAGAGCACTCGTAATTAGATTTTATGACTTGTCCTCACTTGCACTTAGAGAATTAATAGTATAAGTCAAGAATAGCTAATTATAATTAAAACTTATAAACTGTAATAGATGATCTGGATGTGCTTTTCCCTGTGTAGGCAAGTAGAGTGACACTGAGGATCTACTTGCATAGACTGGTCACGACTTAGCAAATATTAACTAGATAATGTCCTTAATGCAGATATACAGCCACACACCCATATCACCATCTGGTTAATCCTCGCAGGTATTTTCTTTATGGTTTACAAATGAAATTGTTGGTGGCAAATCATCTTCTCCACATAAAATAAACTTGGAGCATGATTTTGAGATAAAAATTTGCTTTACGTTAAAAAAAAAGTAACCTAATGCTATCTAATTACAGGTGTTTTTCTCTTTAATGGAACTGTCTCTTTTTCTTTCTATGAATAATTTGTTTGGTTTTTTTTTTTTTACTTGCTCTCTTTCTTCCCAATAAGTCCATTTGTAATCTCCAGTCTCTCAGAATGGGTAGCAGGATGAAGATATCCTTGTCGTTCAGCTGGATCCAGATTCTCTCATATTTGTGTCAGAAGTCTCTTCGCGTCATGTGGGGCCATTTGTAAATTGATACGCAGAATAAGGATCTAAGAACTGGGCCTCTGTGTGTGAGGGACAAACTTTACCCTATGGTGCCTCGGATCAGTTTATTATGTGGAATAAATATCCTGCATATGGGTATATCTTGCCAGAGGTTGACTTAAAAACCTGTTTAAAATTATTTGCATATTAAGTTTGTGGTAACTTATTGTCTTTGTTTCTTCTTTAAGACCAGGACGTCTATTAGCATTCCTCAAGTACAGTAGACAGTTAACAAAAAAGAAAACTAGCAGTTCTGTTGACAACAAGATGTGTGTAAACTTGTTACAGTAGCTTGAACTGGTGGTTTCAGTTACTGTTCAAAGAAAATAATAGACATTTAATTTCAACTCTTTGATTTATTTCTACTTTTATTAGAATACTATAAGTAAAACCACGAAGAAGTTAGAAAAATTAAAACAACAGATGAACTGTGATGAGGAAGTTCTGGAGAGCTGGATAAAGGAATCAAATCGTAAAGATAATGATGCTATCACAATCCAGAAGTACGCGCAACAAGATGAAGGGAAACTAGGAGTAAGTAGAAATGACAGCACTTTTTAGAGACAAACCAGAGAATCATTTTAGCACTTGAAGACTTCGTTATGTTATTAAGTCAGGTAAGAGGGAGACAAGATTTTGTACAACAGGACTTTTAAACTGGTTTCCACTTAGCACAACAGTGCAGTTCCCTATGAGGTTTGACAGGTCAGAGAGAACAGGTTTTACAAAAGGTGAAAGGCATAATTGAAGACATTAATTTGTTTGTTCAGTTCATCTGGGTAAAATTGAAGTTTTAATTTTTCTGTACACAAATAGACAATAAAGTCTAGAAAACAGTGCCACTGAATTAAGAGAGGAGTCTGTTCAAAAATGCACGCCAAATATGGACGAATAGTGTAGATTTTCCCATTAGAACTGAATTTGTCAATTTTACTGAGAACAAAATACAGCTGCTTTAGTAAAGCTGCCTGGAATAATGAAAGACGGTATAAATAGACACCCCGGTCACAAGTGCAGACTTTCTAAGGGTTAGTTCTCAAGTATGTTATTAATTTAGAGATATGTCACCCTGGTTAATACTATTTTGAGCCTTTAAATACAGGGAGGAGAAATTTGATTTTTACTCATTGAATACTTAACCCAAACACTTTAGCTTACACCAACAGTCTCACTGATATCATTTATGTTAGCAAGTCACACAGCATTGTAGGAAGAGTAAAGCGAGATAGCTGATGCTAAGGACACCGTGTACACATTTATGTGTGGTGGAGGGTTACTTTGGTCTAGCTCCCGTCTGGTCCCAAGGGCTGACAAGAGATGATGGCCTCTTGTATGACCAAAAATTTGGGAGGCTAGATTCTCGGGTTTTTTATTCTCTAAAACATGATAAAATTGATGGCTCAGTAATTTCCCCCCCAACTGTAGCAGAACTTTAAGAATTTATAAGACATTATATATTTGTTTTCACATACATGATATTTCCGTATCCTTTCATTTCAGGCATTAACCCTTCAAGTAGAAAAGTTGACCATGCAAGCAAATCAGAAGCGCAAATCTCTTGATAATGAACTTACAGAAACCATAACAGCTCAGGTTTGTACTTAAGGTTCTTGAAGATATCTTGTTATGTATGAAATTTTTAAAATCAGAAATCACGGGGGTGCTTTCTTTTAAACAGATAGAGCTTGACAAGACAGCTGAAGATTTTCGCAGAGTTCATCAGGAAAGGCAAGAAGTCATCAGGCAGTGGGAGAATGCTATACAACAGATGCAGAAAAGAGATCAACAGATTGATCATTGTGCTTTGGTAAAACTGCTGTAACTGATCCATATCAGTAAATCAGACTCCTTTTGTGTCTATGATATTGATAGGAATTTTGCCAGTCACACAAAGAATGATTGGGTATTTTAGATGTTGAGTGTTCTCTTTGTGTTTACCTCTGTATTTTATTAAGGTGTTTCAAAGTTCAGCTATTACTGAAATCTACGCAGAATTTATTTTGAAAGCAGTATCTCTCAGTGTAAGTAATGGTGCTCTGCTCAATACTACACAAGGTTTAATCTTCAGTCTCAAGGTCGTTGGAAAATGCAGAGCGTGCCAGTTTCAGTATTCCCTTCGGTCTACGAAGCAACAAGAGGGAGCACTGTTTCTTAGAGAGTAAGGCCAGTCACCTGCAAGGAGGGGGGATTCTGCATCTGGACTGCAATATAAGAAAGAAAATAGAACACTTAGAATTGAATTCTACCTCTGTGAACAAATGCATGACTAACATTCCTGTCAGAATTATGATAAATAATCACATTAAGGTTAAAAATTGGTCCTTAAGTATATTCTGCAAATGGGGAGAAACAGCAGCACTATTCTAATCAAAAAAGATCCTGGCAGGCGTTCTGAGTTACTATTAATTTCCAAAAGGCATAGTCTTCCTTGGTTTTGTCAGTGTCATGCACAGACGGTACAATGGCAAGAGGTACACATAAAGTGTAGTTTATCCTGGCTCTGTCAGAAGTGTGAACTCCTTGGAAAGTTCTGCAGGGTGATAGAACAGATGCACCAGAAAAGCTTGAAGGATCAGTGTGGAGCAAAATTTTATAAATGTGGATTCCAAAGGAACAATGGCTTTTTTGAAGGGGGTAAAAGCATAATTGCATGTACAAGAAGGCTCTACCTAAATCCTTAGCTCTGCTAGTATGATATTTTCCTGCTGAAAGAATAGCAATTAAGTTGCCTATATAGGTATTACGTATAGCCTGAGCAGAAACATGGTTTAAACAGACTTAAGATATAACACTCAAAAAATATAATAATAGAAAATGACAAGCCAGAAGAAATACTACCCAACAGAAAATATAATGGACTAATTTAGGTGAAATATTTTGGATTTCATAGTATTTCAGGACAGAAGATTCCTGCAAAGAACAAACAGATGTAAAAACAAACAAACAAACAAAAAAAACCCCACCACAAACAAAAAACCTCAGCTCTGACCAACCTTTCATATATTAGTAGTCCATAGAATAGTCCTACTGATGCTTTTGTAAACAGATGTAGGTTTTTTTTTTTTACATTAGAACTACAGTATAATTTTCCCAGTAGCTAATCTTTTACTTAACCTTTCAAAATATCCAGTTTTCACTGAATAGCTATAAATCTGTCAGCTAAAGTAAGCATCACTACTGTTGGTAATTTTATTCATGCGTTTCCTCTGTTTCAAGTCTGTCTGAAGTTTTGTTCACATAGCTTGTTTTTTTCCCTATTCAATCAAAAATATTTTTATTTCACACAAGTTTATAGTGCTACGGGTTTTTGAAATTATTGGAATATTTTGGAAGTTTCCAATCCAAAACAACTGCAGTATTTTGTGTTGTCATGTATTAGTGGAATAACATAATTTAAGAACGATGTGATAACTGGGCTGTCTCATGCAAAGAGTAGTCTTAATAGCAGTCTATCTTCTGGTTGTGCCCTGTGTTAAGCTAACACATCCTAACTAATGCAAGTGAATCTAAAATATTTTTATCCTGATAGCTAATAACAGAGATAAAACAGGAGATCAGAAAGAAGGAAATTGTGCTGAAGGATAAGACTTCCTTTTTGGTAAATGAAACTCTTAATAATATGGAATATGAAAAGAAAATTTCTTCTGCTGAACGGGAAGCTGCCAGCCTCCGAAATGAGTATCAAACTCAGGATACTTACAGGGTTCAGCTGCAGGATGAGGTAAGGCTTACCAAACAGTTCAGAAAAACAGACTGAAACACTAACTCTTGACTAGATGGAAGAAATACAGGAACAGCATTTGCTTTTCTCTGTTTTTATACTAGACTCTTAATAATTCAACAAAATGTCCGCTCTTTCAATCTACTGATGATTATTGGGATCTGAACCCCCAACTTAATCCTTTCATTGACAGTGGTGTAGAGACTGGCTTGTATTCTCTGTTGTGTTGGTATAAGGGATGAATTATCTCTTAAATGCTTCAGAAGGAGGCGTGTCTTGCCTTTAGCACACATGCACTGCAGTATTGTATAAAGAGGGAAATCTCTGGATTCCAGACAAATTCCTATCCTGTGCTTGCAGAAGTGAGTGTTGATGGCCTTGTAGTCAGGTTAAAATGCTAGGGAAAAAAAACCAAACACTTTCACATGGCTTTCTAGTTCATACTGTTTCTTATATTTAATCTTCACTTAAAGCTAGGAATGAACTGCACTGCTTAATCACTGAAATGCCTTTGAAAGTATTTCTAAGAGGTAATTCAAGTCTCATGGCTCTGTTGAGAAGGAATGCACTTGTATTACCTTAGTAAGTTTTCTCAACAAGAAAATGGTGACACGGGGCTACGCAGCAAGCGTGGAGTTTTTTTAAAAAAACTGTATTTGCTGTTGCCTTAACTTTGGATAGCCTTTCTGTAGTGGGTGGTTCATAAACTGATGTCCTAATTAAACTGTAGGTAGCTCAAACAAGGTGTAGGGTATTAGATGACCCTATAATTCATGCAAATGTGAGGGTCCACAGAATTGGTAGGTTTTCATCTCTAAGCTGTGAGATTCTTGCTTGAAGTTTTTCACAATTAATACTACATAATGTGATAACAACCACAGTCTGCCATTACTAGGTGTTAGAACATCTGTGGCGTGCAGGTGAGAAACAAGGAAAGAACCAGACTTACAGTTCAGCTGACAACTTGTGACCTCCCAGGTTCTCATTCTGGTGCAGAGAGACGTCTGCTGTATACCCTTGATCGGGTTTCTTCATCTGTGAAAGTGAAGACAATTACACTGTGAAGACTAATAAGCTACTGACTGTAAAGCATTCCTATCCTGCTTAATGAGTGTATGCTGTCCTGTATTTTTTACCAAATTAAATTTCTGTGTATTTTTGTCACAGTGTTCCCTTATCTTAATAAAAATAATTTTATGTACCCAGCAAAGTTTGAATTAGAAATATTCATCAGATACATGAGGGTATCAGTGTTCACAAAGAACCTCTTCAAAGTCAGCTGTGCTGTATAAAACCATAGTTACACAGATGCTGTTGGACAACAATTGCAGCCCATAGCACCTTCATAATTCATTCTGTATTCTTAAGTATTTTGCCCCATTATTCAGATTATGTAACTTAGTCTATTGAGTTTACTAGCTGTGCCAATTTACAGCACCTCAGAATCTGTAGTACTTCTCATTTGGAAAATACTTAAAAAGAAACGGAATACTTTCCAATAAATAGGTCCCTTACAATTTTAAATATTCTGATATGTACCAAAGTAAATAAGAACTTGATTGCTCCATTTTGTAATTTATTAGCTGGATGCTTTGAAATCCACTGTGGACAGAACTGCTGCTGACCTAGAATCTTTGAGAACACAAGTAACCAATACGAAGAAAGACATTCAGAAAAAAAAAGCCAGGTAAGAAACAGACCTTTTAAAATATCATTTGTAAGGACTAGTAATACAATCAAATCCTTCAGCTAGCAAAGAATCTTAAATAGTGTTGATGATTAAAGCCTCCAACTTTCTGGTTACTTCATGTCTTCCATAGTTTCAATTAAGGAAATACTCTTAGTAATCCTTGTTTTTAAAGGGCATGAAAAAAATCAGTTAGGGCCTTGGTTATCGTAGGTTAAGGTTTAGCCTGCCTTATTAGGCAACTGCTCAGTAAGGTGTGCTACTTGTTTTTGGCAGTGTTGTATATGCAACATACATTCAACTTATTAATCATGTAATTTTGTTTAGATTAAGCTTTCTTAAAGAAAAAAATGCAAATCTTTCCAATAAGCTGAAGCTTGTGACTGAGGAGACACTCAGTTCAGAAGACAAAGCTTTCAGGATGGAGGAAATATTAAAAGAAGAGGAAAAAATTGTCAAGGTAAATTGTTTTTCACGGTTTCTGCAAATGAGGATTGATTTCAGTTTGCAAGCTCTACCTAGAACAAACATTTATAGATTGAAATGGAATGTAACTATTACTATGACATGTAGCGATTTCATCAAACGATGAAGTAATGTGCATGCAGATATATCAGTATCTGTGTTGGGAATACTCTGGAGGAAGATAAGTAATTCAGAATTCCCCATTTATCAACATAGGATAGTGGAACTGTCATTGTACAGATCGGAGGTAAACCAGTATTCTGGCTGCATCAGTGTACTGAACAGGGCATTTCCCGCTGACATCAGTGAAAAGCTACTTAGAACTTCTTGACTAAATTTAAATAAAAGTTATTCACGGGAACGTGGCAAATTTTGCTATATAGTAATGTTTTGCTTCTGCTTTGGAACAGTACGGAAAAATTTCAAAATCTTTTATTTTGCTTACCTCTTTTGGGACTTTATATCTCCAAACATTCTGGTTTATGGGCTGCTGAGGAGCAAGGGTCCTTGAACTTCTATCAGTTTCCCATCAATAAGGTTGTTAAGGAGTGACAGTCTTGTCAGGATGACTTTTCAGTAATGTTACTGCTGAAAACTTCTTGGCTTTAGTAGAACACCATCAAAACTTAGAGACCTGCAAACAGCTATGAATTTGGCAAACTGGGATTAAAAAAGAGTTTGAAATCTCTTAATCAGATTTGGCTGTTTTAGTGCCCTCTATTATTTTAATTCTACTACATGACACTCTGATACATCTAACTTGTAGACAAATAATTACTGGCTCACTTTAGATTTCATTTTCATGATGAGTAAAGATTTTGATCTGGGAAGTGGCAAGTACAAGCTGTAATATGGTGACTATTTTTAACATGCATGTGTTCTAATTTTTTTTTTTTTAATTCAAACCCCAATTCTTATGGTGCAAATTAAGTATAGGAATAAAAACATCCTAATTCATTATCATCTGATGAACTGCAGAGGGCTTTTGCATAAATGGAACGTTGTAATGCAATCATCTCAACTTTCATGCCTTTCAGGAAATGTTTCTACCGTTTTGTCATTTTGCTACTAATTCTCTTCAAGTATTTTACTACTTAGCTTCTTACTGAACTTGATGCAATTTCTTTTTAACATTTTGCTGGACAATTGAGTATTGGATCTGCTGAAGCTTTCTTTACTGTAAGATGACCAGGTTAAATGAATGTGACAGCAGGTGTTCCCACACAAGTGACAACAAAGCTGTGTCTCTGTATACCACTGTAGACTCCGCCCCCCCCCATACTATGTTTCCTGTAGCCGGTATGTGAAATAAGCCCTTGCAGTAGATTGAGCGTTATTTTTCAAACTTTTTAGCTCCACAGGCATTAACTGTACATTTTAGATATACATACAGAAACTATATAGAGAGTTTCTTAAATTACAGGCCTGCCTTACTGTTTTGTTTTTTCAGATAAATTGAAAACAAGCTGGAATGATACAACATTTCATTAAAATGAAAACCTTAGTTCTCCCTAAGACCGTTACCAGGGTGGCTAAGCTGTAAGCAGGGTTACTCTGCTTGCGTCTGTGGCAGATAACCTAAGATGACATTGAGCCTGGCAGCTCCACAGCTTCGGGGCAGTACTTTAACTGGGATGAACAGTTCTTGAACAATGTCTGTAATGTATTGGTTGGAAGCATGCTTTCAATCACCATTAGACACACATGGCTATTTGCTGCATCTATTAATTTACTGTGCAGAGATATTTACAGGAATAATGTGGATGAAATGTCACCATTTTGTGCTTTTAGTTCTGTGATACTTCAATCTGTGGTGAAACACTGTTGCACAGAGAAGCTTAGCGTATCTCTTATCTCTATTAACAACCTCAGAGAGAGAGAAGAATTTTCTATTAAATAAATTAATTTAGATATGCAAGAAAGACTACAAATCATGATCCAGTTTTAGTAGACGAATTCATCATTGTCAGTAGCTTCAGGAATACAGCTCAGAATTGGGCACATGCACAAAACCAGTTTACTTCTGAAATTAAATTCCTTTGTTCAGGCATGATCCAAAGCCCACTGACACCAGTGTAAAATGCTACAAGCCATAACAATTTCATACTAAACTTACACCTGCCTTTTACTTTCTGAATTTTAGATTTGGAATTGCACTTACAGCAAGTTCAACTATAAAAAAAAAAAAATCTGTTTGGTAGAATGTGATTATGAACTCTTAAAGAAGGAGTTATCTTTTGCTATTATTAAAGCCAGCAAGATCGTTCACAAGCAAATTTCACAACATACACACATAAAATCAAGAATAAGCACATTTTTAATCACTGTAGAAAAGTGAATTCTAAGGTGTCTTACTATATTACTTTAAATGTGCACCTTCAAACTCTGTACCAGACTTGAGCTAAATGTAAATGAGTCTTCTGGAACAGGATTGTGATCAATCGTTCTAGAGGTGTACCTTGCAGGAAACTAGCATGCTGAACAGCATGAGCTTTGGAATGACTTTGGTTATTTGGGTCAGGGGGTGGAAGGAGGAAGGGAAAGAATAAAGTTGTCTTGCTTGTTAGGGTTATAAAAAGAAAATAATCTCAATTTTGTTTGCTTTCAGTACATTTCAGGTTACCTAAAATATTCAGCATTGGCTTACTGTAACAGACCCTATGAAAATCACATTTCCTGCACTGATTTAGGTGTTAATGGCAACTTACCTCTGAGAATAAGGAACTGATTTTTAAATGTGCAATTAATTTTTCAAACAAAATTATTCCCATTTATGTAAACACACTTACGTACACATGTGCATACACAGTTACAAGTTTTAATAAACCATTGAAAAGCTTTGTATTATATTTCGCCAAATACTCACATACATGAGAAGCAATAAGGAGGGGTTTTTTTTCAAAGGATGACAGGAGTTTAGTTTTCTGAAAGGCTGAAGAGAGTAGCATTCCCATAATGGAAAAAACAAGGTCATCTAATAGTAGGGTAGGATCCATGTTAAAAAAAACCAAACAGATTAGTTTTTCTTTACATCAAAGACTTTTCTTGCCAACCATTTTGAAGATCTATGAAATTCCGTGTTCATATTAATGGATATAGTATTGAAATCTTTTCATCTTCCTATATTTGATTAATAAAAGCAAGTAATTCTCAGAAATTAATTCTTATGTGATTAATTACTTACTACTTAATGATTGATTTGTCACCAGAAAAAAGAAACAGAAGTGAACCAGTTAAAAGAACTACTTTTCAAGAAGACTCAAGAGTTAAAGGTGCAGAAGGATAAAGAGAAGTGTGTTTTAGCGGAAATTGAGGGATGTCGAACATCACTTAAAAATCTTAAGTCTCGTCTGCGCACCCTCGATGCAGATGCAATAAAACAACAAGAATTAATATATAACCAGGTAAAACATTAACATACTTTCATACTATGGTTGTTTATTTGTTCTAATGAGGATAAATTGCTTGAGTTCTGTAATCCTTGTCAACATCCTACCATTTTGGAAATGCCACGCAGTATAATTTGAGGTCTGTGCTTATTTCTGTCTCTAGCTGTATGGATAAAATTAAAATAACTGAAACTTGCTATAGTATCGCCTACATTACGTGCTTGCATATTTCATTATTTTTTGGATCTGCTGCTTTTCCCACTAATTTCTCAGATCTGTTCTTTACTTTGATCCCCCTGAACCACAGACACCTCGGGGCAAATTTTTAAAGCAATACAAGAGGTACATGCCAAAATCTTGTTATTTACTAATTGGATTTTGTGCATATTTCCTATGCATCACTTTGAAAATTTGCTTTTACATCAGCATCCACTGGTGACAGCAAAATGGCAACTCCACTGTAAGCTTCCCTACAGCAGACTGTGCTGAGTATGCTTTGTTACTCTTCTAGAAGATTACTCCTGAACCCTCACTGCACATCAGTTATCTAAGAATATTTTGCTAATGAGGTCTATAAGCCATAAATTATTATAAAACAATAGCTTAATTGGGTGACTGTCCTAAAGCCAACATTTAGATCCAAGTTTATATCCAGTGTGTTAGCTTTATAGGAAGGCTATAATTGCTTATTTCAGACTACTAATTCTCTTAAAAATTATTTTAACAGGATTTTTATATTCAGCAAGTACAGAGACGGCTGTCACGGTTAGAAGGGGAGGTTAATGCAGATGAAAAACAAGTTTTAGAAGCAAGAGTTGCTGAACTTAAGAAAACCTTGGAAGAAAAGAAAAATGCATATGATCTTTTACATGCACAGCACAAGAAACTTCAGGCAAGTTCCTTAGAACACCAGGTTGACTGTGTAACATGTAGAAACCTCAGTGAATTAAGTAGATTCGGTCTTATTAATTAATAACTTGGTATTAGTTTAACAGATATCTGAACTTTGTGTAACCTGCGTGGAAAACTTTGTACATTCACTATACCTTCCAGAAAAATAGGTCATTACTGCACAACTGAGATACCTCAGCAGGAAGACAAGCGTTGAAATGTTGGAAAGGCAAGCTTAGCTTCCATTTCAAGATGTGACTGACTGCTTGCAAATGTCTGAATTTATCTTTAGGCCCATGTAAAAATAAGAGAATGTTATTCTGTGATGCTACTGCTTGCTTTTGTATTTTCCGTAAAATTACAAGTACAGTTGCATTTTAAAATTGTACAAAGCAACATTACTGAATTGAAGGTAGAGTATTTGAGATAGCTGACCTCACCCGGATATGTAATTCAGAAACACTATTTTTCTATCTTTATTCCCCTGTGAGAATTTTGCATATACATGCTTGTCCTCTGGTTTTCCACTATCCAGTGACCATCATGAATTCTCTACAAAAATGCACTTACCTTTCTTGTAGATATGAACCAGTCAGTTATTCTGTAGCCAATTTATAATTTCTTTTTATAAGAAATGTATTTGTTTATTAATCAGCTACATTTTAGCATGTTTTGAAACCTCTTTTCAAAGAGAAACCATACAAAGGCAAAAGTCAGGTTTTTAGTAAAACATCGCAACTGGTTTCTCAAAGCGATAGTTAAGAAAAAAATCAGTTTTAGTGAGGGGAAAAAACTGCTTATAGGAGAGCCCTTTAACTGGAGATCCACGTGATAACAAGGTTTAACGTTGGGCAGCTGGTGCCTACACTTCAGTTTGGAGACAATGCAAAATTTGAGCAGCAAGTACAATCAAACATTGAAACACAACTCCAGGAATTTATTAATACTCTGGAGTATTATCAAAGACAGATGGTTTTATAAAGATGAACTACGAATAGTAAAGTCATGGTCAGACATACCAGGAGATTTTATCTAGACCAAAACACAGGATTATATTAGAATTGTCTTGTTGACTGAAAGATCTATATCGTATAAATAACAATTACTACGCTCCAAATAAAGCAAGCAATGACATTTAACATTGCAACAGCACTCTGCCTGAGGACTGCAATGCTGTAGGCACTGTTCACAGAGCAACATATGGACAGAAGATGATGGTTCCAGGACTTAAAAATACCTCATCTAAAATTAACTAGTAGCTTTTGTTGCAACCTACATTCAGTGAAATAAATAAGATGTAACTTATTTGGAACAGAGTGATGTCCACTTCATCAAGAGAGCAATGGATAAGACAGGAGAAGAAACAAGTGCTATGATGATCAAGATAAATGAACTAAAGCTTGTCAATGAGAGATCAGACCAGGAGTTAAAAAAAGCCAAAGCCATTAAGCAGGTACAGTATTATTTTGCAGCTTTACTAATACAGCCCATTTGTTTGTTTTTAAAACACGTCAACTCATGACTTGATCTAAAGGCTGTTGCCTACAGTGCTACATCATGATATCCATAAGAACCCTCTGCATAGTTTCTTGACTTACACCTTCCTTCGTAAACTCTGACATACTTTTTATCACTATTCTCTTACTAGGCAGTGTTATGTCTCTTCTGTAGACAGCACTTTGGGTTATCAATTTGATCACACATTACTTATACCACACTATCCACCTGGTCAGTGGTTTTTGGGGTTTTGTTTTGTTTTTCTGAGAAACAATTGCCTTTAAAATAGAAAATGTACTGTTCAAGGACATCTTTATGTAGCACTCAATTTTTATTCTTAATCTGCGATGCCAACCAATAAATTTGGCTCATTTTTGTTACTAAATTGCGAGATTTTTCCTGCAGACTGTTTGGGTCTATCTATATTCCAGTTTAAAGAACTAGAGGTAAAACGGAAGTCCTTCTCCCCATATTTTGATAAACAAAAAAACCCCAGTTCCAAATCCTCTAATTACTGCACGTTTTTTCCTGCAATAAGCTCCAGCCTTTGTAAAGGAAGCACTGAGGCCGTAGAATAACACAGGGTCTAAGCTGCAGGGGGAAGAGTTTTGCTGTCGACTTAACTGGTGCACTTGCTCCTCAGTGAAAACTCCCTAACCTGGAACTTTTCTTTGGGGATGAAACTCAGGAGAGTAAAAGAAAGAAGCTGATGACATAAAAGAACTCAGAGAAGAACTGATACAGAGTCTGGGATCCATAGGAGATTTTTTTTTAATGATTCAAAGTGTTTGCATGCTAATGAAGTTCACCAATTGCTGCTTCTCAGGAGCTTTGGCATATATAAATTTGCTCGTGTAACAACATGACTTGTAGACTTGCAGAAGCTAGAACATATTCCAAGACAGTTATAATGGTTCAAGCCAGATATTAGCTGCTCCAGGAAGTTCAGGTCCACTTATTTTCTTTGAAATCACCTTTATAGTCTTACCATTCGTAATGCTAACTGAAAGGAAGTTGTAGATGGAAAATTCTAGCAACCCATAACTCGGTCTGAATTAGAAAGTCTGATGAATTTGCATAAAACCATTCAGGAAACAATCTACCCATATCACAGTCACCCTGTAAACTGTTAACAAATAAGAAATTGAGAACATTTTTAAATACAAAGCAAAATGAGTCTTACAGTTGTATATATAAAAGATAAAAATAACGGATGCTTTATAAAAAAATCATTAACGTATTAACTGTTATAAATATCTGAATTAAAAATAATACTTTCTTATTTTGAGACCTTTTTGGCATTTCTTAGGAGATGATGGTCAAAGATAATTTCTTAAAACTAGAATTGAACCGTCTTCAAGATACTCTGTGCAATAAGACAGAGAAAGTTCTAACACTGGAAAAACAAAAATTGGAGTTAAAGAAAGCCATAGCAGAAAGAACTGAGGAAATTAAGGTTCATAAGGCAATGCTAGATTCCCAGATAAGACTTGTGGATCAGGAACGGCAACGCATAAGGTAACTGTTCTTATGAAAATCAACCTTGTACCTTTTTTTGAGTATCTTGTACATGGAGACTTACTGAGAAAGAGAAGCATTTTACCCAATTTCACCAACTGGAGATACTGAGGATGAAATCACTTGCTCAGTTATATACTGAGACAGCTGAGGCTAGCAAGAGATCCCTTCTCTGAAATCCAGCCTACAGCTTTAACCACTTCGTGAACAAGACATTACTGCTTATTCTGTTAGTGATGATCCTCTACAGTACTGAGGGGAAACCTCAGCTGCAGACATCTTTTTAGAGTAAATGTCACATGTGTGACCCTGCATTTTTCAAAATAATCAGGAAATGTGAATTAACTGTGTTTCAAGCTACAACAAAGTATTTGAAACAGAAAAATTGCTTTTAAAGAGGGTTCACTCCCAACTACTTGATAAAACTGTGGTTTCTTTGACTCATACAGTAAGTCTATTTGTTTTTGGGTTTTTTTTCCTTTTTAACAACTGGGATTTCCATTGTGTGTCCTATGTAACAAATAAATCTTCTGAATTATGAATGTACCCTCTTATAAAGCAACCACATATGAAGTAACTTTTCCCTTTTGTAATAATCAGTGCAAACTATCTGGGACAGTTTTAGCTCTGAAATCTCAGTGTCTATATCCAGCCAAAAATCAATGCTTCAGCAGCTGAACTGCTGAAATCTGGCAGGCTTTTTATTCACTCCTCTGCTAACCACACCCCCACGCAACAGGAAATTAGTGTGATTTAGTGTGACTGAAGCTTAACTGCTCACCGAGAGTGCAGACTGTGTGGCTTTTTTCCTTTGATAATTACACAGCTAATTGATACTTCCATGTAATTTGATTTGGGGTTGTTGCCTACTGTTGCTTACGCTCCTCTAGTAGTGGCAATATTAAGATAATATCAGCAGGGGGCAGCTTGTGCAGCTGTAGCATTTAAATGCCAAACTTTAAAAAATTTTTGGGGAGGACTGTGACACAGCCTCCCAGGATGCAGTGAGCTGGAATATGAAAATAAATTATACTCTGTTTAGAACTGCAAGAGAAGCGTAGGTAACCAGAAAAATGCACGTCTGTGGCTGGGAGAACACAGAAAGCAACAAAAACCAGTAGCAGCACAACTGCTGCCCTGCCTGCCTCCTTGTACGTGGGCAGGCTGCTGGTAATTGAAGCTGCTATAGCAAGAACTGCCCACAAAACACTACCAGACAAACACCTTCTCAACCCATTTATTTTTTTCCCCAAAATAAATCAGTGCTGAATTGCAAGACCGCCTAAATAAAATTGATAAACTGAGATGCAGATATGAAATTCTTACTGTTGCCATGATGCCACCTGAAGGAGAAGAGGAGAAAACTCAGACCTACTATGTAATTAAGGTATTTTAGTAACATAATTCCTTGTATTTCAACTATTTAAGCAATAGCTTTCCCTGGGTTCTATTCAAGTAACTAAGACAACCTCCTTACCTACTGCTTACTTTCAGTCTAATTATTTCACAACTGGATACTGCTAATCAGGAGTTTGTGGGCTTAGAGATGGGAAGGCAGATACCTATAATGAACTGCACATTGACAAAATACCTCAAAGAACTTCCAATACTGCAAGTAACTGCTCCTTTCAGTTACCTAGTACCTCAAATCTCAGTTCAAGCCTGACAACACAGATAAGCCCCATATCTACCTAGGATTTTAACCCCTAAATATTGCAGATATTTTTTTCTGTGTAATTGTCCTAATATTTTCAGTATGCATGCAGTCACCTAAAGTATCAGCTTTACTTTCAGGCTGCGCAAGAAAAGGAAGCACTTCAACGTGAACGTGATGATTTAGATGCAAAGATCTGCAAAGCTGAAAAAGAAACTGTAGCTCTGGAAAACACTTTGTGCATACTTAACAACTGCAACAGCAATTACCGAAACTCTTTCAAGGAAGTCACCGAGACAAGTATGTAAAATAGAAATTGCTATTCGCTGTATGACTTACAGGTATATAGTGGGGAAGTTCCATGGCACAAAAGAATGAATAACAGAGAGAGACTAAACTGATAGTAGCAACAGGGAGTGTAATTTGCATGCTACTGTGAAATAGTTCAGCAGCATAAGCACCGAAGAAAGTGCAGTGAGGCATAATTAACTAATGTTTATGTTCTTCCATCTGATTTATGTGAAAATCTCTAAATTTTGTGAATAGTCATAAGTAGGAACAGTCAGAAGAGGCAAAGCATAATTTCTAAGGAAAAAAAAAGTCATTACTGAGAGGAAAGGAGCACCCACTGAAGTACACAAGTCTAGTGGATAAAATTTTGCCCAGTAGAAAGAGGACTACGTTCTCTGTAGTGCTGCATCACACATAGCTACTAATTCAAATTACAGAAGCAGAACAAGCTGTGCCGCTGCTGGCCTTAGGGTAGAGCCAGCTTGGGCACAAACCTGTACCCAGAGCAACTATGCAGGCAGCTTAGGTATGCGTGATGGAGAACCATCCCTTAGCTATGCCATCACTACCTCCCATTTTCACATGGGGCGGGGAAGTAGTAACCCATCATCTGGGGACATGATGAGGAAAAGTTAAACGGCACTATTTTAGTGTCTTATCAGCAGATTTTAAAGTATGGACTACCTTACTACAAGTTTTTGGATATTGGAAATTCCTCAGAATTCTGGAAAATACCTTCATCTGTTGTTTCTGTTACCGCTTAGACTGCATAAGCTTCTTCTCCTTCAGTGGACCTTCTTACTTTAGCTTATAAAAAGCAGCATCACCATGAGAAATTACATCAACTTAATTCCAGAAAAAATATTCAATTATTTAACTTTTGTGCCCTCTGCTGGCTCTGGAAACAGTAGCTCTTAAATCCTTCTCTCTAATGATGCCATTTACTTTTTCACAGTGATTTGGAATTAGTAGTAGTGTATTTAAAAAAAAAAACAAAAAAACACACAACCTTAAACCTTGAGGTCTCTGTAATACTCCCAGCACTGACATAGTAATACTCTGTGCTGCAGTTACTTTAAAGTGCAACTTATTTTGAAGTAAAAACTGAGTTGTATACATTGCTTGTCCAGCATTAATGCTGCCTGATTGTTTTGGATCACAGGTGATGAGTATGAGGAAAAACTGAAACTAGAGGAGGAAAAAAGGGCTGCTGATGAAAAATACAGACACAAACAAAGACAGATCAAGGAACTTCAGGAAGATCTCCAGGTAAAATACAAGCAAGTCAAGGCTGCAGCATGTAGCTAAATTCATACAAACCATTCTATTGAAAGCATAGGAAACCCTGGGACAAATTTTTGCCTGTTCTTTTCTATCCTGTGCTTTGTATGAATGGATACAATTTTTTAGATGGCTCTACCTCTCCTTTCAAAAATTGAGCGCTTATTTGGATTTTCGTGAATCACAATGAAACTTCAGGCTTTTCAGTCACATACAGCTAGAAGTTTCTGAATCCCAGATACACGCTGACAGATGCTCCGTTCTAGCATCCAAGAAAGCAGCTGTATTTTTGTGTAGCATACACTATTATATTGTATCATCCTGGCCAGTATTGCAGAGATTAAAATCCACACATCTGGTGTACCCTGGCATCTAGGTCTTGGGCTTCTTCTAGGAGAATGTGTTCTGTTTTATTAGAAGGCTAGCTGACTCTTAACTTACTGCTCAGCCTGCTAAGTGCAGGTGGAGGCTAGCCTGTGTTGAAGCTCCACATCAAGGACTTACTCTTGGTTCCCCTCGTTATCAAAAAACCCACTTGGCCCTTCAGAAAGAACAACACTTAACTCTGATGCGTGACATATTAGTTAAAATATTCTTAGGTAGCAGAAGCCAAAGGCACCCTCCTATATCGCACACAATTGTTCTAAGCCCTGAGTCACTGGATACAGGTCACAAGCATCCCTATTGCTTATTCTGTCACCACAGGACGTATACCTTACTTAAGAAGTAACATATCTGAAATTAAAGAGGCACTATCTTCATCATGGAGTAAGTCCTAGGATATAATGAGGTGTTAAAGCTTACCCCTTCCTACCTTTTTATTTTTAAAGAAACAGAGCCACACTTACAGAGCTGATTTTATTAATTCCAATCAAAAGTATCCATCTATCCCCACGAGAAACAGTGCTATTTTTCTTGGGATAATTTGCACTGGTAAGATAGGCACTGCAATAGTTGGTACTGTGCCAAGTAAATCCTTTTTAGACACTGCTACCAGACACATCTGAAAATACATACTTAAAACTTCATTAATAGTACCTTTAAAGTATTTTTTTTAAGATATGTAAATCACCTGGTGGTCTCTTTATCCAGGTAGGTATTCATCCACTAAACTGATAGGCAGAAAGTTGAGTTGTGTTATTGTTATTACTGATTGCTTGAACTACATTTAGAAGGAAGTAGTACCGCTAACAGACCCTTCCACAATGCAATACAAAAAAGTGAAAGGATATCAGAACTGCTTTATAAACTAAAACTCCTGTTCAAATGAATTTGCAGAACATGGAAAAAAATTTGGATACAGTACTGAAGCAGAAGGCCCTCCTCCAAGAGCAGAACAAGGAAAAACAAGCTCTTACTTTGCAGCTGAACAAAAACATAGACGAACAGAAGCCAAAACTAGAAAGGGTTATAAAACAGGTCTGTATGTTCATTAATGACAGCTTCTAACGTCACAGTGATAGACAGTAGTATGGTTAAAAGCATGGAACTTAAAATGTAGCAGGTTTCTGAAAAAGTGTTGCATTCTCATAATAGTAATGCTTTAAAAATATTTGTGTTAAAAGTGTTCCAGACTATCCAGAGAAATTCAGTCTCTGAAGAAAACTAAAACAAAAACACAGGAAGAAAGAGACATTGATCTTTGTGAATTGAAAAGCTTCAACAGAACCATCGACAAATGGTTAGCTGATATTCTAGAAGCAAATGCTGATTTAATTACACCCTTTCAAAAGTACTTTCATCAGGTGAGCTTTCCAGTTAACTGCCACTAAAATCATGATCGATAGCTGTAGTCTAATGATGAGTGTCTTTCAAGGGCAACTCCTAAACTATACTTATGGTAAAACAGGAAAAAGTGTTCATCCGCTTTCAACATCTCTTCAAATACAAAGGATTATAAACCCTCCTGCTATACCCAGTCCTATTATACAACCATTAGGTCAACTTTGTTTGTCTTTCCAAATTTTCTAGTACAATTTAGAGCTTCCTACAATTGCTTCTGCTGCTGGTAGCCAAAGTTCTCGATCACCATCCACACAAAGCTCACTAGCCTCTACCAGGTAAGTGCTACCAATGTTTTTTGGGGTTTGACATTTTCGGGTTTTTTTTGTGTTTTTTTTTTTTTGTGTTTTTTTTTTTTTTAAGTTAAAGCTTAAAACAGCAAAATTAGTCCCTAAATGACAGAATTCCTCACTCCTGAAAGTCTTCTCAATCTTCCTGAACACTATAAAAACTTTCTCCTTATACCCTCCACCCTTTACTAGATTTTTCTAGCACTCAACTAAGTTTACTTCAGCATCCATCACAGTTTAAAACCATAATTACAGATAATTACACTTACTTTTGCTAACTGTGCTCTAGTTAAAAAGTGGTTTTATGTTATAAAAGCATAAATTTGGGCTCCAGCCACATTTTGCACTTGATAGTGTGAGCTCCCTTTCCTATTAAATAGGGTAGACAGACGTGTATGCTTTTACTGACACCTTTTCCCCTTGTTCAACATGTATTAAACTAATAGTGCACATAACATGTTGAATCAGTTGCAATCTGACAACATTCCCACAGCTTACTTAAGCTATTAGTCGTAATGTCTACTAAGATCTTTGTAGGGGACCTTACCTAGAATAAACACTGCTGCCAGGGGGCTTCACTGTAAGCCACCATTAGCAGCAGCTCTATTTTACATGTAGGGAGTTCTGTATACTGATGAGTAAACTTTTGTTTTTCAGATCCTCTAGAAGCACAAGCTCAGGCTCTAGTCAGACTTCGGCGCTCAAAGTCATAGATCTGAGCTTGCCTATCAACACTCCTGCAGAAGCAGCTGCTGGGAGTTCACAGCCATCCAGCAGAGCTAGCACCTCTAATATTGGTAAAGGCAAAAAAAAGTCTTAAGTAATCTTTTGAAGGCCATGGTAAAGGCTTCACATTAGTTAAGGCTTCTTAATGGATTAATCTGTAACTTAACTTTAAGGTCTATTGGCAATCTTAGCATTAATTTCTATCAGAACCGTACGTTTCAACTTTCTTATACAGTATGCAATAAATTATCTAGGAGAAGTGTTAAGCGTGTCTTTTATATAATAAAATAAATTAACCTTTAAATTACTCTCTCATTTTGCTGTTGGAGAACTCAAGATCCACAAAACACTTCAGAAGCCATTAATTCATTTTGCTCATAATGATAAGGAGAGTTATGTTAAAGCCATTACTTTTAGTGAACTGGTATCTTCACTGCTGTCAAGACAGTTTTAGATTACAGTGCAACAACCCAGGAAAGACAATGTATGCTTCATTTCAAGATCAACCTTGACTATTAATCAAGTAGTCATCTCAGGTCATATCTTAATCAAAAGATGACAGTATATGATTGAAGTCAGTAAAACTGTACTTTTTCTATTCAAAATTACACAGTAGCTTTTTTGCAACCGACCTCTATCTATGGAATTACTTGGAAAACTTGCAGCTGAAGTACAATTGGCGTTGTATAGTGTGCCAGACGTTGGTTCCTTGGCGTATCCTGCCAACCATCTTTGGAGATCTCACTGTAAATAGAGTGTAACTTTTTCCATAGCAATACAAACACTGCCTTCAAGCTGCTTGTGAAGCAAATACCTAACAACAAAAAAAACCTCAAACAAAAACCAAAGGCCCAAGCTTGAACTTACCAAGACAATAAACACAGTTTTAAAACTCTCTCTTCCTCCACTTCCGTTGGTTTTTTTTTCACATTACTTAGAGAACGTTTGATGCATTTAAAGAATGTAATACACTTGCCTTCATAGATACTGGAGGGTTCTATCCTGCAGCATATATAACCAGTGCACCAGTATGAAACATCCCAGTGACATTGACAAAATCCAAGACACAAAATTAAGAAAAATTAGGAAAATTTAATGATCAAATGAGCTATATACATTGATGGCACATGACTTTCATTCAGTTACTCCCCTTCTGTATCTGGAAGGTAAGTTTCATACAAAAATAACAGTCAATAGTACCCCTAGGGATGAAAAAAAAAAACCCACAAACAAAAATGTCTGTTAAAGTGCATATTTGATGTAAGTTCCACAACTACCTACGGTCCAGGGGTATCAAAGGATTTCAACCCATCAGACAGGGAATAGTGTACAGGAACAGCCCAAGTTAAGAGCACAGGAAACTTAGAATTTAAATAACAACTGGTATTTTACGCCAGATACCGTTGCACCTCTTTCCACTATACAATCTTTAAGAATTCTCTGACATTCCGCAAGACAGAACAAATTCTGCCTTTCTACCACTCTTCTTATGCATTTCCTCAAGAGAGATAAAAGTTCATTTAACTGCACTCGTCAGAACAGCATTTTTGTAGGTACTTTACTGTTTCTTCTGCATACTTCCTTTTTCCCTCTCAAACTCAGCTATTTGATTGAAGATGTTAACTAAGTTCTGGGGCAGGTTTCTTTTACTGCCGCTTTCTGTTTGTGCTGTCCCATTTAAAGACGCTTCCTCATCTGGTTCCTCTGTCTTATTAGTCTCCTCATAACTTCTTTTCCTAGTCTTATACTCACTTTCACTTTTATGCTGACTTAACACATGCCTATCACTATCATAACTTTTATTGCCTTCCCGTACACAGGTGCTAGAATACCATCTGTACTTTCCCACTGACCTGCCAGAATAGTCAGACCCTGCTGGAGACATATAATACCTGTCTTGGCCTGAGCCATGTTTTTTAAACTGCTCTCTTCTCCCCTCTATGTCCCTTTCTACTTTCCTAAAATAATGCATCCTGGGTTTATCATCTGACTTACGATATGAACCTGAAGAGCCTCTCCAACTGGAGAAAAATCTATCTGTTTTACCATATTTTTCAGTTTTGCTACTACTTGGCAGAGTTCTGGAGCTACTGTAAGAATCTCTTGAATCTTCAGACCTACCTCCAAAAGTGTCTTCATCCTCACCTGAAGTCCTCGAAAAAGAACAGTGTCTGTCTTTCTCTCTTACTTCTGTTTTTGGACACACTACGCTGTCCTGCCTTTCCAGCAGTTTTTCCACTTCAAAATTTTGGTTAAGAAAGGAAGCAGAGGTATCAGCCGGAGGCGAATACCACTCCTCTTCCCTACTCTGATCTTTATAATAGGAAGGCGCTCTAGATGAGCGCTTTTTGGAGCTGTGGGCAGACTCGGATCTATTCCGACGCTTTTTCCTACGTTTCTTGTGACAAGAGGAAGAGGAGGAAGAAGAAATTGATACATCTGATGAAGAATCACTTGATGATGATGACGAGGAAGAGGAGGAGGACGTTGATACTTTCCTTTTCTTCTTCAACCTAAAAAATGTAATTAACCTGTTACATAATCTTCAGTATCAGGCAAAAATAATAAACAGAAAGCAAATCTATACTCCCCAGAGTGTGGCTGAGATTAGACTGTAAGGCATGAATGGAAACTGAGCCTGACCTGGCAAGACAATTTCAAATATCATTTCTGTATCAAAAAATTAAGATTAAATACATCAGTTTGTCATAAAAGGCATCTTTTCCAGTTTAATATGGCATTACACTTTGCAAATACTTCACATTGCAAAGTATTTCTCAAGTAACTTCTGTTCCATATATCTCCATTAAAAGTTATATGCCGTTAAGGACACTACCCACAAAGAAATTCTGGAGGAAAAGCAGCTTACCTAGGTAGAAGTTCTACCTAGCTTACCGTTGGGCAATCTGTTTGGAAATGGATTGTTCATAGTCTTATCTGCTCTTATTGCCACATAATCAGCATACTGAATATAACAATTACCTTTTTTCTTCTTTTAAGAGCTTACGCAATTTTTCTGCACTTGTTTCTACTTTCTTTTCTTTCTGTCTCTCTTCTTTGGCAGCTTGTTTCTCCCTCATTTCCAAAGATTTCTTTTTTGAACCCAAGCATCATAAAAAGAATTACATTGAAAGTAAGTGTTAACACAGGTATTTTTCCCCATGTCCCCAACCCCATTCAAATGTATAATTACACCAGGGATGTTTCACCAGGTTCCCAGATCAAGAATTAATATTTTTCAGGAGTTTGGCATTGGCCATTGTGATAATCAGGTTTACATTAAGGACCATATTGCAGTTTTTATTCCATCAAAAAATGTATGTGACCAGCCATTGCAGTGGTACCCGTGATCCAGCACACCGTGAAGCATGAAGCCCAAAAGGTATAGATATCATATGCAAGAAAACCAGTATTAGCAACACGGAGAAGGAAAAAAAGGGAGAAAAAATAAAAGAAAAAGTTTGAGGGAAAGTATCATTATTGTAGTTCACACGTAAAACATGGCAGAACCCATTTGAAAATGTATTCAAGTTGGCCATGTTTGAATACAAACCGTTTTGTACCCATTTCACAGACCAGTTTGACGCATAGTTTACGTAACAAATCATGTTCCAAGGGTTTGTTGGTGATGAGCAGCACCAGATGTCAGATACAGCAACAACGGTCCAATTCGGAAGAAAGTGCATTGGAGAAAAACACATCATCAGTATTACAGGAAAACACAGTTCAGTCTTGTTTCAGCCATTCTAGCACAACAGCGGCAGTATCAGACTTATGTATTAAAACACACGTAAAGCAGAAAGCAGAAGAGCATCTCATCAGATGAACAATCCTTAAACTCCTTAAGGCTATTAGAGATCAGACTTGCACCATCTACAGCCCTAAAGAGTAGCGCTATTCATATTCAGAGCGAGCAGAAAGTCTGATGATGGTTTTCAAAAAATTTGCAACTGTCTTAAAGATACAATAAAGGAAACTCTTCATTGCAGTTAAGCCTATGCAAACCAACAAGCAATAGCTAGCATTGCGGTTTTTTATCTGCTACATCACTGACCCATTACACCAGGAAAACACTAAAGCAGAGCAAAATTTATCTCCTGCTTGCTGAGAATATTCTTCAGCATTTTAAGTGAGACTGACACAGCAGACAAATGTGGATAGTGCTCAAATACCATACAATAGTTTATCTATGATGTAGTTCAGTTTTATTAAACAGATTGTCCTATCTCCTCTTCCCCCTTCTTTCAAAACAACCTGTCAGCATTATGGCTCCACCAACTGAAGAAGTGTTGATTAAGGCCATCTACCCCAGTCTATGCACTTCCTTACATGCAGAAGCATAGAACAAAACAAGAATGTTCCCCAGTGCTCTGTTTTACTCTTTGATCCTCTCTGGAAGACACCACAATTAAAGGAGGTAAATAGAAGAAAAAAGACAACAACTCAGATTAGCATAGAGACCTGCCAGGGCTCACCTGGGAAATACGCTGTGTGCAAGAGAAGAGAGGAAAAAAAAAGAGACAGCAGAGAAGAAAGCTACGATATTAAAAACTGCCTGCACAACCACCCTCCACTTCCTGCTCTTTTCCTCTCAATTATCTCTTAATTTCCCCTCTCATGTGATCTTCCCATGAGTTAGCTTTGGCTGCTGGTACTCTACCTTTCCATAATTACTGCAAATGACAAGGATCTGGCCAGTACAATGGTGTGCAATGTTTATTTGACTTGCCTAAGTATTTTACACTTTGCATGTTTATATTCACAGAATGTTATAAATTAACATTATTAATCATGCTTGTGTGATGGAATATTCTTATGCTTGCTTTAGCTGACAGAGTTAGCAGGCTTGGCTCTTTCCCTGTCTCCACTGTTTGTCATTTCTTTACTATCCTGTTCCAGACAGTGGAGTTGTCAAGAGGTACCTTTCTTCTGGTAGGTACAGCCATAATGCTCACTATAAAAGATTTACTGTGGAGAAGGGAAGCAGAGTAAGACAAACCATCAAGTTAAACTCTCCCTGTTCAAAAGATTTAATACGATTTTTGATGTTGTTTATTGCCATGGAGAGCACTAGATGAAAAGAAAGTAAAGAATCACCTGCATGTGCTTACGGAGTTTTGTTAAGGCCTCTTCTGCTTCCTGAAAAGTCTCATCCACGCTTAAGGCTCTTTTATAGTAACTCTCAGCATTTAGTAGTTTGTCTTCCTCTTCCAACCTAAAATTCAAGTGATAGTTCATACACAGTTCAGCCACAGTTTTTGACAGTTTTTTCTTATTTTTAGGACTACCTATGCCATTACCACCGCATCCGTTCAAGACCCTACCTATCATCTTAGCCCACCTCAGTAACATGTTATCTCCTAATCATCATCAGTAACAGTGTTCTTTGAAATTTCAGCTTCAAAAATATTGTCTCTCTCTTCTTAACACAGGATTTAAAAGAAATCTACTTCCTTAATACTCAAAAGTAAAATTTTGTGTCACGCTGGTTAACCAGTTATTTCAGTAGAGTAACAGAACATCATTTTGTTGCACATACCTTCTTCAAAAAAGCCAACAACAACAAACCTGTTGGAATATATTCAAACACAGGATATCAAAGATTAAACCTCAAATATTTTGCCAGGATTTTAACTGGGACAAAGGAGAAGGTGTATTTCCAATAAAGACTTTTTTTTAAACACACAGCCAGGAAGGAAAGATGCCATTCTGTGTCCTAACTAGCATGGTATTAAACAAATACTATGAGAAAAATTGTTAACACCAAAACAAAAAGACAACCCCAACACTTACTGCCCGCCTCTTTCCACAAGTGTCTGACAGAGGTATTTTCTTGCATTTCTATGGGTAGGACAGTTCTCTAAAGCAATTTCAAAATCACCTATGGCTTTGTTCAGACTTCCTTTTGTTGCATATCTAGAACAACAGAGAGGTTGGACTGTTCTTAGTGATGTTTCTCTTTCACAAAGTAGAAAAGCCAATGCAACAAGCAGACTTACAGAGCTCCACGTGCTACCAAAGCTTCAACATTTTGTGGATCAATTTCCAAAGCCTTGTTGTACTCATTCATGGCTTCCACATGGCGCCCAACCTTAAAATAATCAACCCCAGCCTTCACACTGGAGAAAAATATTTAGAAAAATATTATGTAAAGTCAGGCTATGCAGATTTTGTACTGTTAATTAGTCACAAATTATGGTTCCAATCAACTGATTGGTAACAAAACTTGACCTTATTATCATGTACTTAACAGTGGCATTTCAAATTAATGCAATATTCACATAATTTCACAACATATTGTGTTTAATCCAAAATCTTAAGGCACTGGAGAGCATTTCTGCAGACGGTGCTACTACATTACACTGTTTTTCATTTACAAAATGAATATTTAACCACTTTTCTGCACAAAACTCTGTGTGACCTGCCACTATTAAACTGGAACAGGCTTAATTATATCCACAGCTAAAAATCACCATTAGACCAATGACACGAGGTGAGATGAGTACATGGTTGTTGTAGTTTAACCCAGCAGCCGACAACTGACAACTAGACAGCCGCTCACTCACAAATGGACAAAAGGGGAAACTCACGGATTGAGATAAAGACAATTTAAAAAGACAACAAAGTAAATACTAATACTACTGCTAATGTTATTAATAACGATAGTAATAACGACAATAACAATACATATGCAAAGCAAACCATACCCAATACAAATTTTCTTACCACCCAATGACTGATTCACAGCCCGAAAAAAAGTTCAAACTCCCAGTCAAGAGAGGATTTGAACCGAAAGACTGAAAGCCTCCTGCCCTCCAGCCAGCCCCATTCCCAAATTGAGCATGACACCTATGGTATGGAATATTTCCACTGGCCAGCTTGGGCCAGCTGCCTGGCTGTGCTCCCTCCCAGCTCCTGCACACCTGCTCATCAGCTGACCGAGAACCTGGAAAAATTCCTTTCTTAGCAACAACTAAAAACACCAGTTTGTTACCAACATTATTCTCATACTAAATCAAAACCCCAGCAGCTACTGGGAGGAAAATTAACTCTATCCAAGCCGAAACCAGGACGAGGGTACACATTGAAATCAGTTCATCTCAAAATGGAGTATTCTGAGGTTTTGTATTTTGTATTACCTGAGCCCTTCTACATTTGCCAAGAGATCAGCTTATTGGACGAAAACTGCTAGGAGCTGAATTTCAGAATTTCTCATTACTGACTTTTTTAAAAATTAAAATTTATATTTCATTCACCATTATAACCAACTTCTGCAATTAATCAAACTTGCAAAACGCTATTGTTTTAAGAAAAACAGTGCTTTGTTAGCACAGAAACAAATTCTGAGGCTTCACTCGGTTTTGTTTTTTTTTTTTGAGCTGGGAGATTCAAGAGAAGTTTTTTCCACAAAAAATTTACATTTTTAGGAGAAAAGTCTGTCTTTCTTCTGCCTCCTCCACCCTGTAGCATGCCCAAACACACTGCATGCTGTAAAAGCAGTAACACCTATCCAGAGCTGCTGTTCCAAATGCAGCCAGGGAAATAATGTTTAACTTTTCAAAGACAGCAAGTGCACTTGTTAAATCTACAGTCTGAGGCTTAAATGGCATGACAAGCAGTATTAGGTCATTCAACAACCAATTAGAAAATTGTGTATTTCGTATTGTCACAAATCTTGCTCTCATCTCATCGATGGGCCAGCATATTATAAATACTCTAAACAGCTCTCCCTTAAACCCAACGTGTATTTTTGGAACTGAATCTCAAGACTTTATCTATCACATACCCACTTGGCAGTCAGGGTTACTTTCAAGGTGATCTTCCTGGTTACATCAGTACACGTACAGTGGGAAAAATAGTTCACTTTGTATTTTCTTTTAGGAAATTTAATCTGCAACCTAACCTAACAATAAGTTCTGACAGGAAAAAGTATTGCATACCATTTCAGAGCCCAAGATGCAGACTGCTTTTTCCTCAATGCAGGGGCAAAATCTTCTTCATTGAAATTTTTACTGTAAGGACAAAACAAAACCATCAAGTTGTCCTTCTGAGTCTACAAAATCAAACTTACAATATGTATTGCAGTTGAAATAAGCTGAAATATTATACAACGCCTTACTACCCTCCCTCAGTCAGGAATGTTCTCTTGTATTTCTGAAACCAGTTTTTCCCAACCCATTCTAAAAGTGTGGAATTGGAAGTAGTACAGCTACAGTACATTTAACAAAAATATACCATATTCTCACCTACTTTGTGGCCTAACATGTGTATATATATGTATCAACCATTGCGTATGTTTGAGCCTATTTTACTAAAGAGGTCAGATCTAGTACTAAAATAAATATTGTGAATAAAGTCCTGACAGAAAGCATTAAAACTTAAACATCCTGCATTTCAAATCAAAGACGTTGACAAGATCTAAGCAATAAATTCTTAAAGTATTTGGTAGCAAACCTTTTGTGTGATAAGGTGTCCTGCTTATTCAGAGCAACAGAATTTCAAATGTAAATTCCTTACTTTAGAGGAGTTTGCTTTTAAGTATCTCAGAACACATAAGCTGCAGTCATGCAAATCAAAATGAAAAAGATTTAAGTGTAAGTGGTCTAGGACTTCCACTCGCAAGTCTATTGCAGTGGATTAGAATAATCTCCACAAAGCTACAGGATAGGAACAATGTAAAAATCACTTACATTTGAAGACTTCTCATCAAAGACGGTGGATTTGATTCACTTAGTCCTAGTTTTTCTGCTAAATATTCAACTAACGAAGGATTAGCAAATCCTGGGGAACGATGCAAAACCTCTTCGAATGTCTCTCCTGTATTAGCAACCTCCAAGCTTCGCCTTAAAAAAAAAAAAAGCACCAGCGTACACAAACACAACTTCACAGACACTATACTCAATTTTATGACGCTTATGATCGGTTTACAATAAAAATGCCTATACTGATGTTTATTATTGCATACAAGCTGTTCTCTATTACAGGCATATATTTTCCTACTGTTTAGCAAGCCTTATATCCTTTGGCTTAAGCGAGCTTTGAAACCTATCCTGGCACCCATCTGGGGGTCTCCATGACATACACAAACATTACTAAAATTGCAGATACCTGCCTTCTCAGGGTTGAAGAGTTTAGAAGAGTTTAACACAACCTGAGTTTCAAATTCCAGTCTCCCAAGTTTTTTTTTCTTTTTTTGAGGTGGGTGGGGTTTTTTTGTATGGGTTTTTTTGTTTGTTTGTTTACACAGTCCCATAGTGACATATACCTCAACCTGCTTTTTGCTTTCTTTACATTTTGAGAAAGATGCTAAAAGACCAACCACACCTGACACATCCAGAAACAAGTATGTTAGAGAGATGAACAACAAAAAGTATGTAATCATCCAACTAAATCAGAAACACCATCAACAAGTTTAAAGAACAGTCTGCCAAAGATGCTCGTCAGACACACTGAATGCACCTAGCAAGTACAGCTGAACAATGTATTCTTACCTATAATGTAATGGGAAGTCATCAGAAGTAATTACACCTAGTTTTGTACTGGAAAGATTGGGTGGAAGAGCCGAGCTGTAAAGCGAGACCGCGAGCTTCTCATGGTAACGATCAACGTCCTTGATTGCAGCTACAGAAACAATAAAAGTTAAGATAAAATTACAGAGGTGTCTCAAAACCGAAACAGATTCCTGACAAATTCTGCAGCCACTTGCCTCGAATAAGGTCTCCAGCTTGATAATAGGACAAAGGATCTCCATGGTTGCTTTGAGAAGGCACATCTCTCAAAGGACAAAGTGCCTGCAATAGAAGAAAGTGGGAATTTCACAAACAAAGCCAAAAGTGTTTCTTTCACCCCAAGATTAAGCCAGCAGATGATCAGTTCAATCTTAACGCACATCAGAGCCATGATAGTTAAAAGCATGGCTCGGTTGAAATCAAAATTTACTCAACCATAAATGACAAACTCTTCAACTCAAAAGTAGTAAATCTTGAGTACGGGTCATAAAAACAGGCATCCGCTGGCTCAGCAAAGTATCATAAGATGTCCACAATTTCAGCTACCACCCACCATCCCAAAGTTGTTTCACCTTTACACATACCAATCCACTAAGAGATACAAGAGATGATTAATACATTAAAAAGTTACTACTTATCAAGAATAAAATATTGATCAAGGCTGTATCTTACAGTGATTTCTAAATCTGCTATCTCCCGTATGATACCGCTTCCCAGACAAATCAACACCATGAAAAAGCCAAATTCACGAATAGAAGTAATCCTCCCAATCACGATATCACCACGTTCAATGTCTCGAAAAAATAATTCTCTCCTTTCTTCCCTGGGAACCTCCATGAACCGCTCCAGGGGAGGCATAACAGCATAATACTCTGCAACACACGAGACGTTCACAGTTAGGAAACAACCCAAGCTACAGCCTGAAAACACCAAATGCTCCACAATGGCAAAGCGTGTTAAAATCTGATTTACTCGAGTAACAGGAAGTTTATGCGCAGACTATAAGAAGCAACAGCAAAAATTTTCACGCCGCTTTTAAGAATACTGCTAGTTAAAGAGAGAGGGGGCTGAGGGGGGACCTTATTGCTCTTTACCACTACTTGAACAGAGGTTGTAGTGAGGCAGGTGTTGGTCTCTTCTCCCAGGTAACTAGCGATAGGACGAGAGGAAATGGCCTCAAGTTGTGTCAGGGGAGGTTTAGATTAGATGTTAGGAAAAATTTCTTGACTGAAGGAGTGTCAAGCATTGGAACAGGCTGCCCAGGGAGGTGGTTGGGTCACCACCCCTGGAGAAGTTCAGAAAACGTGTAGATGTGGCACTTCGGGATATGGTTTAGTAGGCGTGGTAGTGCTGGGTGGACGGTTGGACTTGATGATCTTAGAGGTCTTTTGCAGCCTATGGTTCTGTGATTCTGTGATATGATTGAAGCACCGTGTCCTCACCGGGCCCCCTCCCTCCCTCCCTCCCTCCGTCCCCGGGAGCGGCCGCGCCCCGAGCTGCTCACCGCTCACCTTCGTTCTCTTCGATCGTCTCGGAGAGAGGCCCATTGGGCTGCCAGGAGTGCGCGAAGAGCAGGTCAGCCTTCTTGGCAATGAAGCGCTTTATCTCGGTGTCGATGCTCGCCCTCTCTTTCCTAGGGGGAGGAGAACCCGGTGAGCAAGGCCCCGCCGCCCCTCACGGCTCGGCTCGCCGCCCCGCTCCCCGCGCCGCCTCGGCGCCCCTCACCAGGCGGCCGGCGCGGGCGGGGCCCCGCGGGGCGGCTCGAAGACGGTCCCC
>Ga0065711_1030317_pt1 | contig 32892 bp, 16 predicted proteins | sample Hoacrofraction12_FD_59098 | JGI IMG/M metagenome (GOLD analysis project Ga0065711, IMG submission 59098) | Hoatzin crop microbial communities from Cojedes, Venezuela - Epithelial fraction 12 v2 (version 2) | ecosystem: Host-associated > Birds > Digestive system > Esophagus > Crop | place...
GGGCGGGGCACTGCCAAGCCCCGCCCCGCCCCACCCTACCCCGCCCTGCCCGGGCGCTCGGCATTCGCCTGGTTCTGGCCGCCGGAGAGATTTTCTTCAACGGGAGGGCTTCTTGTTAACTGGCCGTCGAAACCCTCCCCTTCCCTTTTGCAAGGCCCCCGCGGCTGGTTGGAGAGAACCGGCCGGTGGCTCTTGCAGAAACGGTCGTGAGTCGAAACGCGCGGCAAAGCGGTGCCGCTGCGTACGGTACGTGGAGCCTTGCCGTGCGCTGGCAGCGTGCCAGGCGCTGGGATAATTTCCCCCTTATTCCTCCCAGGGAATGGATGACTGGGCGTTTGTACGGTGCGTGCGAAAGGAGAGAGTTTCTCTTCAGAGCGGGCAAGGAGCTGGCACCGGCGGTTCGCCTTTGCTTGTGTTGTTTTGCCAACGCCATCAGTCGACACCACCCTTTGTGAGAGCGAAAGGCAACCCGAGAACAGTGGAGCAGCTACCTTAGATCAAAATAAACCCACAATGACAGATGGAGCTCGTGGCACAAACCCTGCTTGTTCCAGCCGCAGGGTAACAATCGTCTCTTTAGGCTGCCTCTGCCCAAAGGGGTCCGGGCAAAGAAGGGTGCGCGGATTTATGGAGGGGGCCCCTGGTTTCTGAATAACCCCCCTGTCCAGGGAGCGACAGTGTGGAGGTGTCCAGCGCAGCTGGCCGAGACGAGCGTTGGTATGGAAAACCAGTTCCAGCCTCCCTGGAGGTGGAGGCAGCACCCCTGGGCTGGTCAGGGGGAAGGGGTGATAGCCCTGGGATGGTACCTGGGGAAAAGGGGTCAGCAGAGCAGGTGTAAGAGGGAGGAGAAGGGGAAAAATGAGGGGGTGCACAGTGCTCTTTGGGGAAGAGGGGAAATGAGGTGATAGATCGGACCTACACGGGAAACGAGCAGTCGAGTGTGTCACTGCAACCAGGAGCAGCGAGAGATTTCTTTTTCCTCCTTTTTTCTTTAAATTACAGAACAATCGGTATTTCATTCCATTTCGAAATGGAAAGCTGTTCTTTATTCATTAAAAATGTACATTCCATAAAATATGGATCAGCAGCAGGACCCTCTGGTGAACAGTAAGTTACAGTCCTCCTAATTTGAACTAAATTATTTGTGTTGGTTTTACGATCTGGAATGCAAAGTCCTGTGCTCCAGTGCTTCTTTCCAATGATTTTAAGCAATTTTATTATAATACTTGCAGCTTTTTAATGTCTGAAAAAATTAATACATTGAGGGGTTATGAGAAGAAAAAGGGAAAGGAGACCAGAAGAGCACCGCTTATAATGGAAAATAAAAATAAAAAAATCATAAAGAACTCCTGTGAAGGGAAAGGGGGAGAGGGAAGTGGGACGGAGTAATGCAGCCTCAAAGGATAATGTCTTCAAATTGTTAAGTGCTTCGTGCTGAATCATTTGACTGGAATCTGAGCCCACATTTATAATCGCAGGTCAGCTGTGGAATGTGAAGGGCCTTGTTGCCTTGCACAGATACGACAATTTTGCACAAGGATCCTCCTTTCAAACCCAGACTCCGTTCCGCATAGTCTTGTGTTGAAACTCAACTGATCTTACATGACATACATCATTAGTTATGGCTGTGGAAGAACATCAGAACATGAAGAAATCGTATGTTTTGTCACTGCACAATAGAATCAAGCCCAATTTTGCCTTGATCTTAGGTCTGAACTTACAATGCTTTTCCTATAAGTTTGCTCGAAACCAAAACTAACAGAGTTCTTGGGCTGTCCTGAATTGAAAGCAGCTATAACCTCTGAATCTGAAATTAGAACCATGATGCAAAATGTACATTTCTTTTTCTTTCTGAATAGATTTGTTATATAGGAGTGTGCAAAATAGCTACTTCTTCATTGTAGGGGTTCTGGGAAAGAAATCTCACTTTTATTCTCTACCTAAAATGTGTAGTTTTTCTTTTCTTTTTCCTGCAAAAATTTAAGACATGCTGAAAAGAACTTCTCTTCTGATTAATGAAGGCATAGGCTTGAGATTCATCTGAAGATTAAGGGCACTGTCTTCTCTGTGGAGTCACACTAAATTGAATGTTATTTATAATTTATAGGAATGCTGAGTAGGAGGAGACTCCTGGAATATATGAGCTTTCATCCATTAATTTAATGAATATAATTATTCCCCAAATCTTATACATAATTCTTGCCATGTTGAAAGAGTAGTCTGTACAGATTTTTCAGAGTATTACCGCTAAACCTCCTTAAACTTCTTCCAACTTAATTTGAGGTGCATTGAAAATTACCTCATTCTTCTGAGTGCCACGATACTACACACTTTGTAGGTTCCTACCACACATATTAATAAATCTTGTAGTGCAAAATGTACATTACATAGAATTACTCACCAACCAGATGTAAATGCATTTACTCCTAAGGCCTGAGCTGTGTCCTGCATAGCACCCCGTCTCTAGCTGAATATTGAAGGAATGTATTTGAACTTTAGAGCTGGTCACCGGTGTCTGATGCAACTTCCACTGAAGTTGATGTGGGTGTCTCTGTTGATCTCAGGGAGAACTGGTTTTTCTATCGGAAGCAAATACTGTGTTGCCTACTGAAGCAGAGCACCCGCTGGGCACCTGTCAGAGATCCTCCTGAGCAACAAAGCCAGGCTCAGGCCTATTGCCGTTCCACCACCTTGATTTGACTTTGAAGTGTATTGTTTTGTATTGTGACATGAGGATGTAATACATTCTGTAGAGACAGATTCTCAGCTGGGGGAAGTCAGCATAACAGTGTTGTTTCCATGCAGAAACCTGTCTCCAAAATGCAGGGTCAAAAGCCTCCTATTTCAATAAACACAGTATAATTCTAAACCTCTGACAGACCTCTGATGATATTAAGGACAGTGAAACTTCTGTTAGACTCTTCCCTTTGAATGTCACATATATCTGATAACTAATCTGTTTCATAATTTTGTTATAAATTGTGTGTCCAATCATTACTATATGCTCTCCAACACACAGAACTTTGTCTTCTAATATTTTAGCCATTGACTCTTCATAGATGTAATACTCTTACTATAAACCAGTTATTATAAACAATGTACTTTCAATAGGTAAAACCACTAGTCCATCAACAAGACTAATTATGGTTTAGACTTTGCTCCACTCACAGGGATCTGTAAGTTCCTTCAGAATAACACCTTTTACATAGTATTCCTAATTTTTCCTTCACAGACTTCTGTTGCTGTCCCTTTGAAATGACTCTCATTTACACATTTAATCTCCTTTTCAAGGTTTTAACACTTGGCTGTGTATACATTCACAGCTGTGATAAATTTCACATCTAAGCCTTAGAGCTTGTTTTTCCTCCCAACATTTCACAGAAATCTATAGGGTTCTCCTTAATGTGAAGGAGTGGAGAAGTAACAGCTTATGAAATCCAGATATTTCCCTGCACTTCTGCAACCCACAACAGACACCTAGGTGACGACAGTTGGGACCTATTCCAAGCGGAGGCACAGAGACAGGAATTTCAGTGGTAGCTCCCTGCCAGTGCACTGAAAGTTACTGGGGTGAACCTGCTTGGTACTTCTGAAGGTAGGGAAGGGAATTTCCTACTTTTCCCACTGGGCAAAAAGAGCCGCTGCACATCAGCAGTGTGTGCAATGATCAACTGCTGAATATGGAGTCTGGAAATGGTAGAGCCTGTAAATCCCTTTCTTAGGGTGAGTGGGGAGGTGCGTAATTAGTACACCACTCTGACAGATAATATTCCATACTCCTCACGTGCATTCGAGAGGTAGCAAGCCCAGTAAGAGTGGCCACAGGCTTTTTGCTAACTCTGCCTTATGCTGCCAGGCCCCTCTCCTGTCCTGCTAGGCTTGTTGTCAGCTCGCTGTGGGACTTTGCTGTCCGAACTGGAGTTCGGCACCAGGTGTCCCTGGGTCTGTTGTGTGGTTTAACTGTGGGATAACAGTGAAGGACTTGAAAGTTGGGGCACAGGTTGTAAATGGTGGCTGCACAGCTGTAAACAACTTGGTGATGGACAATTACTGGCTATTGGAGAAGAGCGGCTTTGAGAGCTGAGAAGAAATTGCTATATGTCAAAGTATATAAGTATCTGAAGGGGGGCTACAAGAAAGCTGGAGAGGGACTTTTTACAAGGGCCTGTTGCAATAGGACAAGTGTTAATGGCTTCAAGCTGAAAGAGGGTATGTTTAGATTAGATATAAGGAAGAAATTCTTCACTATGAGGGTTGTGAGGCACTGGAACAGGTTGTCCAGAGAAGCTGTGGATGCCCCCTCCCTGGCAGTGTTCAAGGCCAGGCTGGACGGGGCTTTGAGCAACCTGGTCTAGTGGAAGGTGTCCCTGCCCATGGCAGGGGGGTTGGAACTAGGTGATCTGTAAGGTCCCTTCCAACCTAAACAGTTCTATGATTCTATGATTCTGCGATATAACGAAGAAGAGAAGCAACGGCAAAGCATGGAAACACCCCAGCTGAGCGTCCGGGTGCCATCGCTGCTGCAGCCTGGGAAAATAACATCCTCTGGTGTCACGCAGTGCTCTGCCCAGAGTGAAGGCTAAACCACCCAGAAATGCAAAGATCTTGCAAAAGCTGCAGGTACTGAATTTGGGGAGAGGCGTGGGATCACCGCCTGCTCCCCGTGTATGTCACTGAACTCAGCAGGAGTCACATGCTACAGAACAAACATGTGGAGGTGTTTGTGGGTTCACCCAAATTACATATAAAGGATTAACATGAAATAATTTTGGATCCAGAGCTAGTCTTAGGATTTTGCTGCTGAACACTGCTGCTCAAGCATTTACAGGAGACCAACTGGTAGGTCGAGGACAATGTGTTCAAATGCAATTTACTATTTATAATACCTATAGAATTGTCCTGTCAAGATTTTAATGATAGAATATTGAGAATGAGGAATGAGCAGACATGAAAAAAGTGAAATTTATGACTGAAAAGTGATTGGGTAAAAAAAATGGAAGAAAAAAAGAGCTGTGATCAAAGGATCTAAACAGATCTCTTGACAGAAAACTGAATCCAGTATGTGCGACTATTTTATATATGTTGACTATACTTAAAACTCTTCCAAGTTATAAGCAGTTTCTAGAATGGATGTGGATATTCTATGGAGAAATTAACTATAGGGCTGGGCACTCACAGCATGCAAAGCATATCCAGGTTAAATTGTCTGAAACCCAGCTGGTGGAGGGTCAGGTCCCAGCACATCCCTCCCGTAGACTTGTCCCAATACTTTAAGCCTTTCATTGTTTGCTGCCTGGGGAAGGAAATCAGGCTGGAATGTTTTGGAAGGAGCTATCTAGTGGTCTGCTTACACCAGAACAGAGCAGCTGTGCCCTTGGGTTCAGAGCCTGCCCACCTAAATCTTCTAAGGGAGAGCTAGACTCAGCTGCACAGACAGTTTTATACGCAGTTTGTTGGGGCTACTCAGTTTTTATCTGATTATCTGAAAAGATGGGAACCCAAAAGAGCTGGATCCGTGCAGTGGTTCAGAATTAAACCAGAACCTGGACCCATTTCCTGGACACTCCTCAGCTGCCTACTGGTTTGGTGAATAATTTTACCAGACTTTTGGTTTGTCCTAATGCCAACATGTACACAGCACTGACATCTTCCAGCAATTGAACCACACCTGTCTTGGCGAAGTAAAGCCTGAGGACTCTTTATGTAAGAAAGAGAATAATAAATTGCCCCTAGTCTGAAACCTGGAACAGGCATCTGCAACAACAAGTGCCCTGACAGTGTGACTATCTTAACAAGCAAAGATGTTTGGAAAAAAAGAAGCTGCACTAGCAAAAATGCACAGCAGCATCTTTTGCAAATAAGTATGTGCTGAAGTCAGTGGGAGCAGCACGAGAGCAGCACCTTTAGAAAAAAAAAAGAAATTGCTCCATATGTTTTGAGTTGGAGACCAGTATGTAAAAGAGTGGAATGTGAATCTTACTAATGCTTAAAGAATACAGAAAGAGTGGTGCTTACTAATTATCTTTTAAATTGGCTAATATGTCACCTGATGAGTATGTGCCTCTGCTGGGCCATCTGGGAGTTTAGTGGCTGCATGAGGCATTAGGTTACATTACGAAACACGTAGGAATTCATTTTCTGGGGCAATTCTCTTTCAGCCATCAAGCTATTCCCCCTACTTGGAGCCAATGAGTTTACTTTCCCATGAAACCTACTCTGTATTCACTCCCTAAAATAAGTACTAATTAGCTAAAGATAACAGTCAAATAAACCACTTTAATTGGGAAACAGAAATTGGCAGTTAAACATAAAAATGTGTATGTAAATATGCTGATTATCTTAGAGTTTGATAAATCATCTGTTTTCTCTACAGAATGCAGGTATTTCTTCCTAAACCATGAGAACACTGCTATCATCTCAGTGCCTTAATTATACAAATTTAAAAGAACTCCAAAATAATTGAATTGACATCTTTTTTGCCTGTCTAGGACATGCTGGTCTGTCTTCTACCTTGGTAATACACTCCTTTGAGTACCTCTAGTAAAAAAATGAAGAACATTCTACCTTTCATTCCTTCTTCATGTTGGGAGTGAAAAGTCAAGATTTTTCACAGAGCAAATTAAAAAGTGTGAGAAACATTGACGTGACTTTATTGAAAGTCTCCATTCTTAGCTTCTTGCTTTGAACTTTATATTGTACTTTATGCATGTCAAATCGTAATGCACTAGTTCAAACAGTGCTTTCTGATCACATTAAGCTGCAAGCTGCAGAATTATTCAAACAACGTCGATAACTTTGTGTCAAAGTCTTCAGGACAATGTATATATTCTTGTGCAATGTCCCAGTTCTGCGATCATTCTCTAATGGAAAAACATTCTACCAGAACATTTTCAACCACCTCTGCTCTCCAGTCTTACAAGGTCATTCACTGTGAAGCAGCAAGGTCATAGAGTAATTATCCTCTCTAGACACCCTGGTTTTATTAGCGTGAGTGTAGTTATTACTGAGATGCTTTTCTCCATTCTGTGACAGAATTTACATATGTAAATATGACAGTAGGTTACATCTACTTGGACTGAGCTTAATCTGATGTGGGGCGTGATTTTTGAGGTCCTTGAGCATGTGTTAAATTTTAAATAGCACAGAGTTGTCACGGCTGAGCAGGTTTTCAGGAGTGATGCCATTCACAAAGCTAGTGGGGATGCATTTCTGTGAAACCAGAATGGAATCAGCACGGAGCCTCTAGGTTTCCTGATAGGGAAAAAAGGTTACCTCAAACTGTATTGTTCAAAATATGAATATTGTTTAAATGTTTATTTTGAAAGGGGAAATCCAAAGCAGATACTGAGATAAATGATGCAAGTTCCTCACAGAGTGTTACCTTAAACCATGTCTATGAATTTAGGGCCTGATGACTATCAATCAAGGCTACTTTAAATTGAGCGAATATCTGGTGACCTCGTGTCTGTCCTGCAGTAACCCGGAGGACTGTAGAGATCTCTTAGAACTTTTATAACCCTCGTTTGAGACAGACTTTGGCCTTTTCAAGAACTTCATTGGAAGAGTCCCATGGGATATGGCCTTCAAGAGAAGAGAAATCCAGAAGAGCTGGTTGATTTTTGAGGATCACCTTCTTGATCTCAAGAACAGTCCATCCTGACGTGAAGGAAGTCAAGTAAAGGTGGCAGGAAGCCTGCTAGATGAACAAGAGATCCTAATGGAACTTAGACATAAACCCAAAGCATGTAAGAGCTGTAAGCAGGGATAGAAAACCTAGGAGGGATATAGAGACACTATCTGAATGGGATGGGGGCTGCCCTTGCTTGCACCACCTCTGAGCTGGCCGTGAGCCCCTGCAGCCAGACCCCTAGAAGGGGGGATGGTCCCCAGGGTGCTTACACAGGGATGGGGTTTGGAAGGCTAAAGCCTGTCTGGGGTTGAATCTGGCTGTGAAAGGCAGCAAGCAGGGCTTCAACAGGTATATCATGAATCAGATTTTAGCCAGAGATTATTATTTTGGCATATTTGTAGCATAAGGAAATGGTCAGTTATGAACAAGGAAAGAAGAAACAGTTTCTTGTTCTTCCTGTTTTCACCCCTTATTCCCTTTCTTTAGCATCTTCCCTTTTTATGCTTAACAGCCAATGCACACCTCTGATTTGGAGAAATCTACATTCATATCTGGCTTTCTACTGTGTAAGGAAGACAGCAGACTTTAACATCATCATCCTCTTTTCTGCGAAATGTTACCTGCCACTAATCAGCAGAGACCGTCATGTGGCAGGGACAAAGGGAGAAAGGGCCTTTCCCTCACTTCCACGTGCAAATGTGAGCAGCTGGCAAGGCCTATTGAACACTGAAAATTGTTTGCATGGCCATCAAAGACCTCTGCAGGTCACTGTAGATTTGGGCAGCAGAGGGCCAAGTATATGGGCTTTAACTTTTAATTAAAAATCTGCAGATTATCATGAATCCCTCATTTAGCAGTGTGCTTACTTCAAGTCTGTGGTGTCCTTCTTGAATTCATATACAAGTTTTTATTTCCAAATTCCTTGAGCATATCTTTATTTGCCTGTTTCCAGAAGAATAACAAAACCCTGCTTGTTTAAACAAAGGGCAAGAATGGCAGCAAGAAGGCTGCGTGGAAACAACAGCTGGTGCAGGAGATTATGAACTTGTTGAAAATAATCATAATAGTAAAATGCATTGTGCCTGCACTAGCTTGCAGAGAAGCTGCAGTCCTTGGGCTTCTTGCTTATAATTGTCCCTAGAAATTTATCCATTAGAAGCTGCAAGGCACTGAATACGAAATGCCTTGAGGCATTTTTGCCAGAATACCAGTTGCCTAAGAGGTTAAAAATACTTGGAAAACTACATACCCTGCAGTGTATGTTCTGTGGTGAAGAAGCACTGCTGGAATGAATGTGGCTGTATTTTCAGCTGGGTAAACAGTTTTGCATAGACTTGCACCGTTATCTGGGGTCTGCACTCCTGTTTCCAATTATGCCTCTTTATTTTTTTCATTCCAGAGAGGAAAATGTGTTCCCTATGTCAATGTCACAACTGGAATTGACTCAAAAGTTTCAAAATCTGGGGTCAAGAGGAAAAAAAGAAAAAAAAAAGATAAAAAAGAGAAAAAAAAGAGAAAAAAAGAAAAAAGGGAAAAAAAGAAAAAAAAAGAGGAATAGATTAAAAATGAATCTTCTGGTTGTGAGCCAGTAGAGAACTGATAACAACAGGGAGATAATCTTTTAACAAACTGTTTCTCAGCTCATTCTACTCTGGACATCGATGACTAAGTAAGGTACAACCGATATCAGTTGTTCACAGCCGTTAACATACTGACCCCTTTGGCTTTCTGGAGAAGGTATGAAGAAACACTTGATTGCAGCAGCAGGGTTCCTCCAGCCTGCAGCCCCAATCAAGAGAGAGGCCAACAAGATGTTATTGCTAGTACTAATGTGAATAAAAAATTCTTACTGGCAGAATTAATTGGACCATCAACTCTGCCTGCTACCTGTTTGTATTTCAAATTGTAGGACCTCTGTACCAAGAAACTGCCAGCTTTTCTGCAGGCGAAGACACCTGCAACAAGGAGAAACTCCCCCAAATGTTGGAGGGCTGGATGAGACTACGAACGTTACTAGCATCCTTGCACAAAGTGTGCCCAACTCACACAGCTGAAAACTCTTTCAGAGGTAAAAGCCAAGCAGTAGAGTGACTCTGAATCCTAATTGCTATTGCTAGCAAAAGCTCCCCGTGCCACTGTGCCAAAATACATCATCAGCACAATGCAGCAGCACAGGGTGAAGGGGTGCACGTAGTTTTCATCATTCTGTAATGGCAAAAATGCTCACTGAAGATGTGGATTTTTAGACTCTCCTCAGCCTGTGGATGTCACAACCCCCATCCATCATGGGTGTCCCCAGGCTCCAGAGCAGGCTGCAAGGGCACAGAAAGGAGCACCCCTTCTGCTGGAGATGACCAGCTGGGCAGCCAGGAACGCCTCCCTTTCTTGACTGAAAAACCTCATGGAGGGCTGACTTTAATGGGTCTCAGGTTTTATTTGTGTCCAGGACCCCTTAGCATCAGGCTTCGTGTACAGGCATAGCACGGAGCCAATTAGGGATCTCCTCAGGGCCATGGGCACAGCATGAGCATTCGCACTTACATTTTTAGAGCAGACAGCCAGAGATGATCACAAAGTACCAAGCTGGCAGGGTGGACCACTGTGCACCGAGCTGGCAATAAGACATTTTGATTTCTCTTATTGTATGGTGGGGTGTTTACTTGCTAGGGTTGTTTTTAAAGTTTGCTTCCTCCCTCACCTGCCCCTAGTTAAATGTGTTTTCCCTCATGTCTGAATTGATTTTTGGTCTCAGAAAGGTGAAGGTGTCCATTAAGCAGAAGTGTGCTGGCTGCAGGCTGCGAGGCAGTGTGTTCTGGGGAGCTGCAGGCACAGCAAGGCAGTTCATTTCTTTGCTACTCTGTTGTTTTGTCATGAAGGCAAAGCCTAATTGAAAATAGCTAGTCTTTAATGAATAAAGCTCTCTGTAATTTCCAGCTGTGGCCATGTAATCAGCATTCATCCGCATGAAAAGGATTTTTTGTGCCCATATTTCATTTTGATGTGCATCTGTGCCCGTATTTTGCCCTTCTTCTGATCGGGTTGACAGTTCTGATCTTTATTAGTTCTGCCTTTCACTTCGGTCTTCCCATTTGTGTTAGAAAACAGGAACAAAACCCCAGAAAGCTCCAAACAGATTGTATCATCTAATAGTTTATTAGACTGCTCCTCTGACCTTGATCATTTAAACTAATTAAATTCTGTTTGGTTTTGCTTACTGTTTTCCAAATCTCTTTGTTGCAGTATATCAGATCTTTTCTAGCCTGTTATTTTTGGTCACTCTCTCTCTCCACAGCACCACTGTGCCACTGCAACGCACTTTTTAATTAGTTTCACCACAGTCATCAGCTTTGTGATTATCTCTGCGTCTTGAACACCTGGTCTGACTTTAGAAATGACTTGCCATCTGGTCAAGTACTGGGTAATTATAACAATTTAATGGCAGGATAAAATAGTGTTGGTTAAGAGACTTGATTGTTCCCTCCATTCCTTCTCCTCATGCAGTTTGGTTGCATTACTACACATTAAATTAAAATGCCATCATCAAGTTATCGTTCTTGGGTGGTTTTTTTTCCTTCATTCACAATACTCATAAACATCTCCTGGAGTTAGTTTTAGACTCTCCAGACATTATGTCTCTAAGAACTGCGTGAATTACGGCTTTAGATTCACTGATATGATACTTACTCTATAACTTCCATTGCATATCAATAAATGAAGCAGTAAATGGGTCTAGTCTGGCAAGTAAATGCTGAGACAACTACAGGGGAGCCATTTGTCAGGAACACACACAAATGGAATCTCACTAATGTGCTGCAAAATGTTTGTGCTTTTTTTTTCTCCCTGTACAGTTTAATACTAGTATATGCATAGTCTTGGCAGCTGATATGCTGCACCATACTATAAATAAGCTAATTCTCTTGAAGAAGTCAGTGTATCGGATAATGAACTTCATGCAGTCTGGTCATTTTATGATTGGCTTCTTTTATGACACTTGGATGGATAAGTTTGGGGCTTTTTTGCCCATTAGCTATTGTCTGAGAGAAGTATTTGTGAAGCAGCTTCTCAAGATTTTTCAGTATACTACTAGCAGCTGGTTTGGAAAAGTAAATAAATGTGGTTCATATAACTTTCTTCTACATAGTGCAAAGGAAAACATGCTATCTAGATTTTTTTTACACTTAATTCCTTCCAGCATTTGTAGTTTGCTGAAGTATATTGTTGTAATTATTCAGATTGCATGATGATAATTACAGTAACAAAAGCAATAATGAAATATCTTTCCACTGGGAAATGAATGAGAAGAAGAACCCTTTTATCCCTATTTTTTCAGGTGCTATTGGCAAGAAAAAAGGCCTATTTAATTTTCTAGGAATTCTTTCTTGTATAAATACCAAAAAGTATTAGATTGATTTTTCATCCAGGTCCCTGGGAAATTAAATACTTCTGTTGTGTAATACTTCCTCCTAGAAAACACCAAGTTTAGTCTGTGAAAGCACCAAGCCTATAAAACAAAGAAAACATTATTGGAGGTGAAGAATGGAGGGAAACATGGAACAAATCTGGAAGGCAAATGATAATCAACAGCATTGTCCACCTATCAAACAAAAATCCCCTTATTGTACCCAACACAAGTAGGATGTGTCAGGGCAGTCTGAAACTTTATCCTCATTCACCGGAGTGGAGACTGCACCGCCATTCACTGTGGCCACTGTCGCTGTGTCCTGAACGAGTGGCCGGAGCCCACGTTTGGCCCAGGCACTGCACTTGGCCAGCGTTTCTGCAGGTTGGGGTGCTTGGTCGCCATGGCGGTCGCAGCTCTCCCCTCTGCTGCGGTGCGGGGAGAGCTTGTGCTTGGACCCCCGGAGCTGCTCTCTGCTGCGTCAGCAAAACCCCTGCTGAGGTGATGTCCATCCAGAAACTGCTTCTGCTGCTGCTTGCTGCGAAAAGTGACCTCTTGGCACTGCCTCTTTGTTTGCAGAGGGACCCGTCTGCGGAGAGCTGACTGAGCCCCGAAAGACAAGCTGCCTCCCCGCTGCCCCATCGCACTTCATGCTACCCGCTGCACCCTTTCTGCACAGCAATGATTTCTCATCTGAGGCATGTTTGCTGCAGGTCTTGGGTATGCCCCTCTCCTGGTTTACTTTGCCAGGGTGATAGGTTTATCCAAATTCTTAAAGCAGAAGAAGATACCACCAGACAGGAGAGATCCATGTAAGATCTGGTGCATGCAACAGCTGGTGAGAGAACACCAGCCTCTCCATAAGCCTAAGGCACTTTTCCCTCGTCACCTGAACAGTTTGTAAAAATAAAAGTCCTTGATAGCCTCAAAGAACTAATTGGAAGACAAAAAAAAAAAGGCTTTCTTAACATAAATGTACATCATCAGTATAACCTTGACTTTTCATGAGAGGAAAATTATTTTTGCAATAAATTGCATAATCAACAAAAAACTTTCTTATTTACTCAGAATATTCAGAGAAATGGGGGCGTTAGCTAAAGTCTGTTCATCAGGACCTTACTACTGCTTTGCACTTTAATGGGTAAATTTAGGTCTTAACTCTGCAATCAGTTCCACTTGGGTAAGCTCTTACACAGAACCGCACTGGTGTCTGATTGCAGAACTGGGGTCACGGCAACGCAGCTACACTGTGGCCCCAGGTTCCACGTGGCACAGTCCTGAATGACAAATAGCTAAATCTTCATCTGATAATTGACTTGAATTGTCAAGGTAGTCTGAGGAACAAAATCTCAAGGTTAAAACGAGATAATTGTTGTTGGCTTGCATAAAGATGTGGTAGCAAGATTTTTTTTTCTGTTTAGATTACACATTCATTTCATAAATAAAACACTCTCTGCTGTAAAACAATAAAAGATGAGATTCAGTCTGTCTCACTTAGATGAGACGTTTGAGATGTTGCATGAAGCGCAGTGAGTGTTTCCCACCGTCATCGCATGTTTCCAGGTGGCATGAGGGAAGTGCGGCGGGAAGAGGCAATCCTCCCTTCCACACACACTTTATTCATTACCCTGTTGAAATTTTAGTCCTATCAATTTGTGTGTGCATATGAGTAATCTTGTTTCCCATATCTTTCATTTTATTTTCTAACAGCTAGACCATACTATTCCAAATTCACAAATTTGAAGTCACTAAATCTAATTTAACCCAGAAAATAAGATATAGATTGACAGTTTCACACTGTTGATCATGTTGTTTCCAGTGAAACATGAGGCATTCCTAGCAGAAGACTAGTTTAAGACCAACTAGTCAATCTACAGATTTATCAACCCAAAGACCTAAGGCAATTTGCAAAACCACAGGCAGTCCATGTAAACTAGGAAAATAAGCCACATTTGAAAACATCAGCATATAAGTTCAACTTTGTGCCTTCATATTCTTAAAGGTGTTATGGCTGATCTTGACTGAAACTAATAAGAGATACAGAAAACTGAAAAACCAGAGACTTTATTCTGTATTTCCATCCCCATAGGTGTTGCAGCTAATGCCAGCAGGGAGGACTGACCTTACAGCATTCCCATTTCGTTTTCTGTAATGAAAGTATTATGGGAAAGAGAGAAACAAAAATACGAGGGAGGGAGCTGAATCATACGGCTTAGCCTCTGGATATGATAATGGGATAGCAGCAGCAAGAAGGGAAAATACATACTTTGCCCTTGGCTGCAGCAAGGCATTCGCCGGGGAAACTTGCACATGAAGTACTGAAGAGGGCATCATGTCCATGCAATCACTGCGTAAGATACTTCTCTTTAAGTGTTACGACTTTGGAGAGTGGAATCAAATTAATTATCTTGTCTCTCCTCTGCTCCTCTTCTAATAGGCATTTTTTCCTCATGTTGCCAATGTGATGGCAGTTTTGGCTGGGCTGCAAACAGGGTCTGCACCCAGGGCCTCAAGGTGAGAGGCTGAGCCAACTGAACTCAAAGAATAAATTAATTACTTCAAAAGTAGTAGCAGATTCAAAACTCCAAGTGAAGTTTAGCCACTCCTGGAAGAAAGACAGAGGGACTGCATTAGCATGCTTTACTCCACTGTCTCTGGAAAGCAAATAAACAAACAAACAAAGACTACTTCCCAACTAGCATTCTTACAGACTAGTGGTGACAGTGTTGTACATAGCCTTAGCTGAGCAACTGAAAAACTCTGCTAAGCTTGATGTTCTCCTGGTGCAGACTCAATACCTATAAAAATGAATACAAAGGAAAGCCTGCTTGGAAATCAGATTATATCCTCACACAAAGCTTTTTTTTTTGTGCAGGTATGTGACTGTTGCCACCACAGATTGTACTAGTGATTCATGTAGCCTGATATCATTGCTCAGAAAATGACAAATATTTCCAACAAATGGACAAGAATTTCTTGTCAGTATTTTGTAATAACTTATTAATTCCCCTTGATTAGTATTAGCCCTTTGCCTCAAAACAGGAGGATTTACAGTTCTCTAGAGAAATTTCCAGCTGTTATAGCAATGCCACAAGATAGTACTGTTGCACAGCCTCTTGCATGGGCTGCTTAGTATTTTAGCAAGGTTGTAATGTTTCAGAAAATGCTGCATGGCTGAAAATTCTGGAGTGCAAAGACATGCAACAGAAGAAGTTTTCTGTCTGTCCTGTTTTTTGTATCTGTATCTATAGGCAATTGCAGACAGAACAGCTTCCTGGGGTCCAGGAATTGCCAGATAGCTTGAGACTCCTACCACAGGTTTTCCTTCCTGTGGTTTGTTTTATAGAAATCATGTATAAATACAAACAGAGCAAGATGGACTATACCTTATACTCCATGCCACTGACATTTCCTTCTTGTTAAATCAAGACATTGTCCCCAAGTTTTGCCATTTTTGTAACCAGGTGAAGATCACGCCAGAAGCATCCGAGAAAATGGTGTCTGAATGTGGGTCAGTGGGTCAGGGAATGGGTCAGTGTAAGAGTGAGTATCAGTATTCTTCTATGGGCACCTGAGTCCAGTTGCTGAAGAACTTTGTTCGTTGCCTGGAATCAACAATTAGAATAATAGCATTACTGCTGAAGTGGTGCTGGTGAAGTCTCAAAGGTCACACCAGCCACCTATGCTAGGTAGAATTATTACCAGCTTTCCCATGCTGACTGCAGGAGTTCAGGTGCCCACCCACACCACACGCTATGTCTGAGCAAGATCTTTGTTCGCCTGTTTGTTCCCCTGGCCTGATGCAGCCCATCATGGCTGTGAGAAGTCACCAGGCATTGTTCAGCAGGCTGTTGAGTAACAGGCTCTTGCTGTTGCAGTCGTCCCACCTACAGCTGGCCAAAGCCCCACCAACTCCGGCAAACACGTTTCCACAGAACAATGCTGTCTTTGTTGGGTGTTAAGAGCATTTGAACAGCTGCACTTCCATAGGAATATAGCCCCTCAATAAAGCTCGCCTGTGTTTAGTCCCAAACAGAATCCCTCCTTCACACCCAATTTCAAGGGCTAAAGATTGAACACAGTATTTACATTTCATATACAGGCAAGACGTCTGGAACCCTTATAAAAACATCATTATATTTATATTTTGTATATGCAGAACCATAGGCTCATTATGTCAAAGCAATGCCAAATCAGAGACTAACACCTACATCTGATTATGAAGCAATAATATTTTTTTGCTAAAAAGTATTTATGTTATATATGGTATTTCCATCATGTCTACAATAGCACCAATGATCAATTATAAATCTCTCAAAGCTTACCTGCCTCACTCGTCAAGTGGATTATTGTGAAAAGTTCCCTAAAGACCATCAGGTGACGTAAGTTATTCCACATTAAATGGAAAATTGATCTAGTGGCTAAAGAAGCTAATGTTGTGATGTTTTCTGTACCAGAAATCTTGAATTTTCAGCTTGCCACAGTTTGAAAAGAAAGCTAGTGCACTTCATTATGATACTATGGCATTCTCTAATGATTATTGTTTTAAGAAAAGCTATTAGCATTCTTTTCAACAGTTTAAATGCACTTACTTTGACTTTACTAATAAACTGTAGAACAGATAACAACAATTCCTAAATATTGATCCATCTGACTTCAGTTTGCTTGAAGAATTTGAAAACGTCCTGAGAGGTTTTCTTGCCTCTGTAATCTGCTGCCATACTTAACATTTATTTTCAGTAGACTGCTGCTTTCTTTCCAACACAACAGTGGAGCTCTGCATTGTGTGAAGTACCAAGTCAGTGACCTTGGGAAGCGATATTGACAGTGACACCCTATCAATGTGTCTCAGACTGGATCTCTCACTAAGTCTCTGTGACACATGGACTGTATTCAAAATTTCAGAGCCAGATCGTTTTTTCTAGATGTTTTTGCTTCCACTTTCAAGAATACACAGTTAAGTCTGTTTTGGTAAAGGTCATAACAAAAAAAAACAAAAACAAAGTTTCATAAGTTAATGGAGGGAGGAGCATAATGTTGGGTATTTACTTTAGTAGTCACCCTGTGACCACCAGGGTGTAAAGAGGATATTCGAGCATCTGGCTTCTTGGCAGTGACGAAGACTGCAGCTTTTCTGTAGAGGCAGTCTGTTCATGCAGCTGGTAAGGATGAGAATTTTGTTAATACACTCAGTAACTATCCTGTATGCTGACTGCTGTATCCTTGATGTCTCATAACAAAACTGTCATTTATAAAACAGGTGTTATAAGCAAAACTAATGCAGTATGTAAGAATTCTCTCTAGAAAGCATGAGGTATTTATTGTATCTTGGTGAAAGAACAGTCATGAACTTTTAAATCTGAATATGATTTAATATTTGAGAGCTAGTATATACATGCACAGTAGAAAAGAATATCCCACAGCGAAATATGAACTAGTAATTATCCTAGCAAGTTAGGGAGAATCATATATTTCATAAGAAAATCCCTCTTAGGATCCAATTAGATACCTGAAATTTCACCTGCTTAAAGATTTGCGTGCTTAACTCTGCAGCATTGTTTCTCTGACCTACTCCCAAGCCGTAGCTCAAACAGCTCTGGCTCAGTGTGAAATGCTCCGTGTTCATGGGGTCAGACTATGTTCTAAGCAATTTAAAGAGTGCTTTAGCCTCACTCGGTGTCTGGGTTAAAGCACGTTATTAAAATCTGATCATACCCTTGTTAGATCTCAAATTTAATAGCCACTCTTTTCCTTGGAAGTATTCTGTGTTTAGGCAGGGCCCAATGAAATAAAGCATCATTATCTGACCTACATTGCTGCCCTCCACCACCCTATCTCAGATGCTGAAACGAAGGGTGACTCCCCATCTCACCTTTCACTCAGACATGTATCTCATGCCTCGCAAGCTGTGTCTCCTTATTTCACTTTGTGCAAGAACTCTCTGTTTTATCCTTTTTTATTTCATTTATTTGAAAAACACTTTGATGAGAGGAAGAATAGCACATCAAAGATAAAACAAGCAAGCAAACCACAGAAAGTATTACAACCTGCTTTTTTCGGCAAATCCACCAAAGTGTCATTCCCTGTGATGTGCGCAGTGCTGAAGCTGGCATCTAGATGCTGTGTTTTCCTGGATGCAGATCCCCCTTTATTATGGAATCTGGACAGTACAGTCTTTGTCCTGTGCAGTTACTGTTATTTATTATTATGCATGTGTATGTGATTCAACTAAAAGTGGAGAAAATGCAGCTCAACAAAGTACAGGATAGGAAGATTAAAGAGGAGGAACACAAGTGTAAAGGAGTCGGAAGACACTTGAATAAATGTCTTACATGTTTTAGCTGCCCAAAGCCAGCGTCAACCATGAAATATGCCTTCTTGATTGTCCAGCATATCATAAGCAGCTGTTTTGGTTGATAACTGGCATCCTCAGTGAAGCTGCAGTCACCAGAAAGCTGCTTTTCGTACAGAGTCCTGACTACTTGCTGTACACTTTTCCACTGTGTCTGAAATGATTGATATAGCAGCAGAGGAGTCGTGGCAGCTTGAACCCGAGCGGATTCCCATGAGGTTGCATTCACAAGAGGCTGAGAATAGCCTCTACCAGTTCTGCTCACCGCAGCGTGGCTGTCTCAATGGTGCAGGGGACTGGTCCAGTCATGCATCTGCTGATAAACCAGAGACACCTTGCCTTCAAATGCATTTTGAACAGTGCCAACTCTGTATCACCAGTTTTAGCAAGGAAGTGATTCTGATGCTAAAGGGCAAAACAGTAAGAAGGCAGCTACTGGTTCTTTGTTAGTTTCTTAAACACTGCTATTATTCTCATTTTTTATCCATTTGCTCATCAGCTGCTTTTGTGTGGGAAGCATTTCACTTCCCAGGAGCACAGCTTTTACTAGCTAAATAGCAGAGGGCTATTACTGACTAGCTCATTGTTTGCACATTACCCGGGCTTGCATGTCTGTTTTGGAGGCCCTTTTTGCTTTTAATGTTCTCAGCTGGTGAGGGATGAAAACACTTATGGGAGTGACATGGTCTAGAGTTGCGCCTTGATGTCCCGACTTGGAGCTTGTGCTGGTCGTAAGCCATTCAAGAAGCAGCAGCATTCTTGTGAATCTCTGGCATGACTGAGGCAGAAACATGGTGACAATGTCCTCACCATGCCACTGCAGAGTTTCTGCCTCCTGCTGCTGCCACTGGTGGCTGTGTGTCCTAGTGCAAGATGCCTTCAGTTTTTCTAAATCTCTCTCTAGCCTTAGTTGAATCACTTGAAGTTTGTTGGAGACAGAACCTTTCTAATTTTTTTTTTTTAACTGGGGCAAGAACAGATTCATGGGGGAATCCTTTCGTCTGCAAATTGTATTCTTTCTGTTAATTGACTAGCATTGCTATGGCAATGTTTGTCTGAAAGAATCATTTCTACAGTGACCCATCAAAATAGCATCTTTACAATTTTGGCCAGCAGGGCAATGTGCCAGATGGCAATGTATGCTGCTGTCAAGTAAAGAAAAATGGCCATTATCACTGTCTGATACAAAACTGAAAGAAAATGGAGTCTCTTTTCTGCAAAGGCAATAAGGACAGAATAGGGAAAGCAATACTGGAGGTACAGCTCTTTGAAATGTTTGTTGCTCTACGAATTTGTAAATGAGCTCAGAACTGATGTCATCTGATCGCTAACTGGACAGAAATATTTCTGGTATAAAAATCACCTCAGTCTTCTGAGATATCTTAGATAAACTTGTTCTGCTTTATGAACTGAGATATTAAAACAGACAATTGTGCTGTGATCTTATGTAGTATTTCCAACAGACTCGTGTGAAGGCTTCCCTCCATTGGATGGTTTAGTATTTATCAGTGGAATCAGTGGAACCAAAGCAGCAAATGGTAGATGCATTGTAGACTAACCTAATCCTAACCACATCACAGCCAGTTTGGTATTTGCTGCTTTTTCAGTGTCAGTCTTTCAACTTGTAAATGCAAATAGGCTCGCTTCCTGCCTGTAAATTGATGGTACAAGGCTATGGCTTTGGTATTAAAGTCTGCAGAGAGCATAGCAGACTCAATAACATGGATTCTGTCACTGGTCGTGTGTAAAATTTAATACCTCCTCTACCACAGTGAAGCAAACTGAAGTTAGGTAATGTGAAATTAAGAAAATTTGCATAGCCAGTTGGACACCCAGGAAAGCCCTACCTTTACCAAAAATACAACAGCCATCCATGTATATTCAAGACTCCAGCAGTTAGTCATACAGCTCTACAGGATCTGACGGAAATGGGTGGGGCTTTACAGGCAGAGCTTTTCCTCTGGTTGTATCTCTTTATTACTATACACATACACATGGATTGAAGTGGGAATTCAGAAATAACAAGGCATATTTCCTTTTCTGTCTCTGTTTTCTGTGGCAAAAAATGCTTGTATAACCACATTTGATGTGGCAGCATGGCATATCAGTGTACGCTGGTTCCTTTCAAGCACTGGCAAGGATGTCACAGTGAGACCCATGTCACAGTCAACAAACATGGACAGTTGGTCTAGCTACATAAGTGCTGTTGAGTCCTCTGCGACAGACATACCAGGTGTGACCCAACACAGCAATCCTGTTGCAACCACAGCGGTATCTTCTGAGTCCTGCTTTGGAGTTAGGGATGGCCCAAGACCTCAGTCCTGCAGACTCATTCCTTAAGCTAGTCCTGAACATGTTACTGACTTCCAGTACTCAAAGAGGGCCTACAGAAAAGATTGGGAGGGACTCTTTGTGGGGGGAATGTAGTAATAGTACAAATGGTCATGGTTTTAAACTGAAAGAGGGTAGATTTAGATTAGATATAAAAAAGTAATTCTTTACTGGGAGAGTTGTGAGGCACTGGAAGAGGTTGCCCAGAGAACCTGTGGATGACCCCTCCCTGGAAGTGTTCAAGGCCAGAGTGGATGGGACTTTGAACAGTGTGGTCTAGTGGAAGGGGTCCCTGCTCATGGCAGGAGGGTTGGAACTAGGTGATCTGTAAGGTCCTTCCCAACCCAAACCATGCTATGATTCTGTGATTCCTCCATTTCCTGCAAAATCTCTGAAGCAATGTGAAGTGACCGGGAATGACCAACCACCTTCACTGACAGCCTGCTTTTCTGGTGGAGGGGACATGACAAGGTCCAACATGAAAATACAGAAACTCACAGAAAAGTCCCAGATAGCCCATAAATCACTGCCCACACATTGGTACGAAGTGTCTCTTGTACAGTCAATTCTACTTTAGTAGATACAGAAAGAAACTGCAAGTAGTGGAAATGAGCGAGGAGGTTTAATTCAGCAGTTATTCACTCCCACTTAGGAGGCATGTGGATAACTACACAGAGCTCAGTGAAAAACAGTGAATAATCAGGGAGGGTGAGACTTAGACTTCAGTGTCAAGTGGAGTTGCTCATTTATTTCTCCCTGTATCAGTCTGCCTCCTGGGATATTATACGAACAGGTTAAAGGTTTAGATTTCCAAAGAAAGGAATCTACACTGTGCAAATGCAGCACTTTGTTCTTCTGAGTGTCATTTTTGCTGGCGAGATTGCCAAGGCCTGTAGCTGGCCTAGGTAAACTTTTGCAAAAGGAGAGGGGAATGTTCATAGTAAGGGCCTGGGAAGCCGCACTTCTGTCCTCTGTCAACCAGCTGTTGCCAAAAAGCAGGTGGGAAGGTTTCTAGCTCCCTTCCCATGTTAAGAAGTCCATAGCCGATTATTTGATAATAGCTGTTTTAATATTATAAAAGCTTTCTGCCTGAAAAAGTGACACTTTTCCAAAATGTGTACAGCCATGTATTGTCATGGTAAGTAACTTTTTCAAGTAATTGCTTTTTTTGTAAGAGGTCATTCTGTGTGATTTTAATACATTTAACTGAAACTATAAAAAGGCAACTGAGTTGATTTTGAATAAACAAAATTCTGTGGTATAAGAAGTTTTATTAGTTTCTTTGAAATGCAGATTTGCATTAGCTGAGCATGAAATAAAAGGCTGCAGTAGCTATACATGAGAGAAAAGTAGGAGCATTCACATATTCATGCTTCCCCTTCCTTTTTTTGGGGGTGGCTTTGCATTTACATTACTATGGATGCTGTCTGTGGGGTGAGATTGTCACCTGCATTTTTAGGCACAGAGAGAAGCATATTAAAGGATTACTTTACTTCTGTGAATTTATTTCTAGATTTGCTTTTCAGGCAAACAGCCTGGAAAGTGTCTTTTTTCAAAGTAGATGCTTTCAAGAGAGAAAATATGTGGATTTACAGGACGTTGTATCATTTATGACACTTCTGGCTTCTGATTTTGGAAATATCTGTGCCTGAGTTCCTGTTACCTCTACAGCTCAGTCCATCTCCTGCAAGTACTTCACACAAGTGGGCATGCTAAAGCTCGCGGTAATATGAATCAAATAAACATATACATACATATTGATAGAATCTGAGCACAAGCTAAAGCTCGCGGTAATATGAATCAAATAAACATATACATACATATTGATAGAATCTGAGCACAAAGCATCCTTTGATGCCTGCAACTGTTTCAAATTAATTTATAATTTTTGTACCCAATCAGAACAGACATTACAGCAGTGACATTTTACACACACTTCATTTAAGAGTAACTGAACACACAATGCTCAGTGCAATGAAGAGTGAAAGCCCTAATTTTAACTTCATTCAGAAAGGACTTTACATGCAAGCAATCAATTTCGCAGCCTATGCAATTAATTTTGTTCTCACACATTAGCAGAACAGAGTAGCATGAATGCGCAAGTCCAAAAATCTGTTTTTGCTTGAGTTTTTAACAAACACCCCTCAAATCTTGTCTTTCAAGTTGCATTGATTATAATTACTGAGAAGACCTTAAAAGTAAAGATGCTGATTCTTTAATTTCCTCACATCCAAAAGTCATGCTAGTTAAATGTCTACTTCCCCTTCCATTTTTTTCTCAAAGAAAATCCTGGAAAAAAATTTTTCTTACATGAAGCATTATAAAATTTTACTGACCCATTTAGCAGCTTATTTTAATAGCCATATTAGCGTGCTCCTACATGGAAGTCCGTGAAAGCAGGAGCTGTAAACTTTATGCCTTCCATTCAGCTGCTCTTTTTTTTTTCCATTAAAACTGCATTTACAGAAGGGATCAACAATATAACACAAAACTTTTTAACTAGATTCTGATAGAACACCCTCCTGAGAACAGATCTGGTCCTAATTTTTAAAAATGCCCCAGAAATCCACCTTATATCCATGACACCATTTTACAACCTGTATATCTAAGGGACCCAAACCAGATCCAGTTGCTACTCCATGCACAAACTGTTAGTTAAATTGTGAAGGCAGACAGACAGTCTGTAAACCAGAAGATAGAACTAAAAGACAAAAGAAGTAACCCAAAAGAGTGTTGCTCTTGGGGTTATACAAGGTATGGCTTTCTGGCAACAGAAGCAGGCAAGGCTCTAGCCTTCTCCACTTTCCCTCCCAATGCCTACCTAATGACCTCCCATGCCAAGACACTGCTTGGGTCATGAGATGCTGGTTTGGTCAAGTGGCTATGTGACAACTCCAGTCATGCTGTGTGACTGCTTTGCCTCACATATGCTTAGGGGATGTCAGAGACCTCGCAGCAAACCTTACAGCAAAAAGTCCTACACCGGTAAAACCTTTGTTGTAAGAGCTTATTTCTCTGTGGAGCTGTCATTTCTTAGTTATTATTTCTTTCATGATTCACCGTAGATTTACAGTAAAGAAAAAGGTATTTTAAACAACATATCCCACCCCCCCAAACAAAAACAACAAACACACGTAACCACTCTGCCTCTTTTGCAACCAGGAATGAGAAAGCTGCACATTAGCTGGGAGTTTGCTGCCATTTCTTGGCTACAACTGAACATTGAAATAGGATGTAACTTGTGTAAATACTGAGGTTGATTTACACAGTATGAAAGTGCAGCTTTTCTTCCATAAAGCCATCTGACATGCACTTCTAAAACAATGAATATTGGTATTACACATATAAGACACTTTTCTGAAGTTAGGCTTAAGGGCATGACAAACTATGATTGAATCCCAGTGAGTTCAAATGTGCTTTCCAAATTGTCTGGGAACAGGGACAGATTGGCTACTCACGGAAAAAGCCTTTGTGGCAGGGAAGATGTGAAGCAATGCTGGGCAGACTTACTACAAGACTGTCTGGGCAGGAGGAGAGTTCATTAAAAGTTTGAAGGTGGATAAGTGAGACAGGCAAGAGGATGTGTAAATATAAGATAGTTGTGACTGTTCCTCTGAAGAATGAATTTTTGGGAGGGAAGCAAGCTGGAATACCTGCTATCTTTTCAAAATATACTTTCAAGACCTATTAACATAATAATCTGCTGAAGTCTTTTTTGTCATTCAGCTCTGAAGAGAAGATCAGAAGTCTCATATCAGCACACTTATTTCAGATAGCTGAAACAGTAAAATTTAATGAAAATGCATTATTAAAAATGCATCATGTAGAAAACTATCAAATTAAGAATGTATTGTATTTATTTCACTTCTGGAATACTTAGGCTAAACTATCAAACAGCAGCTTCTTGTGAGATAAACATATTTTAGGAGCCTGAATTTTTATTTGCAATGACTTGCATGCAGAATGGTTCTCCTCTAATGAAAACAGGAAATATGATGAGCATGAATGTATTGCTACCAATCCAGGAATGAAAAGCCATTTTGTTTTTGTTGGAATGTATGTCTAATAGGTTCAAATAATGACTATGTTATTTTTCCAGTATTGTATGTGCTTCTTTAAGTACTCCCCTTTCTCTTGTTTCACCATTTAGACACGGAGTTCTGCCAGTATCTATTCTTGCATCTCATGTCTGTGAAACAAGTCTCCTCCCTCTCCCAGGCAGACTCCTCGTTGCTGTTATCCTGTTTAACTGACAGCTCACTGCTATTCAATACCTGAATGTTCTGAAAGACTAATCTGCCAGTTCCAGAAATGACTTGCTCAAATGCCTGACATTTCATGTGCTCCTTGACCAAAGCCACATTAGTAGGAATGTCTGGCTGTGTGTGGCTATGAACAGTTATTGGGTTGACTTACAAAACAATCAGCTCATTTTGCCATGGGAAGAATGCATTTGACCATCTCCTGCTGTTGGACCCAGCTTTGCTTCCTGATGAAAAAGTCACACAACCTTTGTGTGAACATTGGCATGTTCCATCTGCAATGAGTCTGAAACAAGTTGGACAAGTCAGTGAGTCAAGTACAGCATGTTTGGTCCACATGCATCTCAAGGCACTGAAAACCTAGGCTGTATCAAATTATGTGGCAAAATATGTGCTAGAAATGCCCAAGACTAGGAAAGCAGCAAAGCCGCATTCTGTAACTGAAGTTCCGTACCGGATATACTGAGCGGAAGCAACACAGTATTATGAAATTCACCCCAAATTTGTATGCATATGAGAAAGTAATAGCTTTTTATCACAGTGCTATGAAAGAGTATGATGGAATTACTTGAAATGAATACTCAATGTTCCAGTGAAGGTGCTGTGTAGTGACCTCTGTAATAGCTTATGTCACTACGGATTGTTTAATATAATAACTAAAGATGCAACTTTACTGCATAATATCCCTCACTATAACTTATGGGAGCAATGACTCTCCCTCATTACATTAAAGCATAATACCATTACATTTGTGCTTCACATAGGGGCATATTAGAAAGGACAACAGGATGGATCCGTTCGCTACCAGAGTTTGGTGCCCTCAGTTGGTACAGAGTTACCTGAGTGTGTATTGTTACACTGGTGGAAACATGAAGAAGATGCCTCACGGTGGGCACGGACCAGGAGAGGAGAAGGTAACGCTTTTGGGGATGTAAAAGATTCCATCAGACTCCATGCTGTTTTTCCGCTGAAGGGTCAAATTCACAGCACAGCACTGAAGTTTGTTGTAGTGCTGGGTCCCCAGGTCCTGCGGCAACTCACATCGCTGGAGGCAGCAGAGAAACATTGCTTGCTTTAAAACATAAATATATTGCACGTGTCATTCCAGCTGAAGGGAAGAGTAACAGCTGATCCAACAGCTGTTGTGATCCTTCACAGGGCATGAGTGTGTACAGCCCACTGCAACGTGCAGTATCTTCAAGCAGCCTTTGGGAAGCACAACAAAGTCTGGAACTTGCCAAGATTAGTCAGTCATTGTTTCTAGCTAAACTTTGACAAGATCGGAGCCTATAGAGCTGCTATTTAGTGAATTACTGCTAATGGCATTTATTACCAGCATTAACAGTAATTTACCCACCGTTAATCAGAGCAGCCAGTTACAGTACTTCTCAATCATTCTGAGTCCTCACTTTGCCAGTCGACTAAAATATTTTATGCTACCATTAGTCACAAGGCCTCAGCAAACAACCAGTAAATTTAGACAGAGCCTGGGATCCTGAAAAGTTACACCGTGCTTGTGTCTAATTTATTGTCACTGTTTATGTTTGTGCCAAGACTTCAGCTTTCCTGCTGATCAAGATTTGAAATACATAGTCATAAAATGTCCTTTAAGAGTGGGCCATCAGATTAGTAGTAGAAAATCATGTTCTGCTTAGTGGAGATGTTAGTGGTACATTCATTACAGGAGAAAGTATATCTTCCTATCTACAAGGCTGGTATGTATTGCTTGGGTCACTTAACTCATTACCTATAGGACTTACTGAAATTCTCATTCATCTCTATATTCACTGAACTTCAGGACATATTGCATGTAGGATGGTGTAGGAGGTATGTTCAGGAGGTTTGAATAGACTGCCGTTGAGAGAGGTGTCTGGTCCCCCCCCCGCCAAGTGGACGATCCAGTCTTTTACCTTGAAGAGAAATGGCAAAAACATCCTTCTGTGTGCCAAGCTGTAGTATCAGTGATAATAAGTCTACCCTCAAAAACAGGAGAGCAGCGAGGGTAACACTGAAGAGCAAAATAATTTCAAGTTAGAACCTCTTTATATTGTCAAAAAGAGCGACCTAGCTAGTGAAACACTTGTATTAGGGATTTCCAAAGGGAGGGAGAAAGAGGACGAGGGTGCCTTTGTTAACACACCAACCAATTCACTATTAATTCATGCCAGAAGCAGTGTCTGGGCTCCCTCCACAAAGTTCTTGTAACAAAAAGCATTTTAGAAGTTAAATGTTTTCTGGAAATCATTTTAAGATGGCCACTCTGCTTAATCAGCATGAAGTTCAGTTCTGCATCAGATTACTAAAGCATACCATTAGCCCTCAAGGGCTTAGAATTCCTGCAGTTTCATATCAGTCATTTTGCCATGAGCACTGCAATTCCCATAACATGATCCAGGTCTTGGAAATAAGGGTAGGAACAGTTAAAGTATCAACATTAGCTTGTCTGACACAGGCTATGCTGATAAAATATGTATTTCCAGATGTTTGGCTTCAGAACATTATTCAAACTGACGTGTTGCGAAGATTTATCTTTATCCAGCCTATATGATACAACCTGATTCGACACAACAGAAAAATGAAACATTTCTTTTTAAATAAAATGGAAGATTGTTGAAATTTACAAGTGGTAATCTGTCCAATCTTGACAACAAGTCTCCAAAGCCCTGGTTGGACTCGACCAGAAGCATACCAGCTGCCTTCCAGCTCTGTGGCCAGGTTTCCTCCTCCTCAGTGGAGAGGTGGGCGCCTGAACATGGGGCAGCCCTAGATGCTGATGTCCATGGCCTGAGGAGGACTTGGCGGAGGCCAGCCAAGTGAGATGTGGTTCCCAGAGCTACATGGGCAACAGTAATTTCTTCTCTCAAGTATTATTTTTCTCTTTTTGAAGAAAAGTTTTTTGTTCAGATTGAAATCAAAACATAATATGTACTTACTCCTAAAAATGGAGCTATTCCCTGCTCGAGCCTAAACATATAACTTGCTGGTCTGTCTGTAGGCAGCTAAGAATTACAGCGTTTCAGCAGCTGTGATGGTCTCAGGATACGTGTGAGTGCAAGTTTGTAGGGAGATGTAACAGCTTTGATTAGATCAGTGAACCAGGCTGGGCAACACGGACACATTTTGGGCACACAGTCTCTTTTGTAGATATGAAACACAAGTGTGTCTGAGACAGTGCCTAATAAACTCCTTACACTTGCTTGTCTAAAAAAACCTGTTTCCTTAGAGCCCTGCGTGCTTCCATTGAATATTTGTGGGTGCCTTTAGTAGGAAGAAAGGCTATGATTGCTCTTGCACGTATCTGGTATCAGATCCTGGATAATTTCCCTATGAGACACAGATAGGGAGTGCTCTGTTCTGAATTTGGGTGCTCTGGTGTTGAAGTATATCCTTGCAAGTGCTCAAATATGAATTTAAGGAACTGACAGTGGGACTGGATGTCCCACTTCAGGTTTACCGGAGATCTTACACAGAGCTGGCTTGGTTCTGGCATGTTCTTCAACATCTTGCTGCATGCTAGAAAGGCCTCTTGTCTTACCCTGTTAGTGTCTGTCCCCTCTCCTGATCCTGTGAGACCATGTTGTGTCCTGGCTTGTGGTCTGGGGGGTCTCTGACCCACTGAGTAGGCTGGGAAATGTGCTGGAAGGGGTGAGGTGTCTGGTTAAGGTGTCGTGCTACCCTGATTTGTAAATTCGTGCAAACGCCCAGGGAAGGAATGCTTTGTTGTCAGCCAAAATTGCTCTTAATACAAGCCAAGTTAAGGTAAAATAGTGGGGGAGAGAGTGGAAAGAATGGATTTACTTAAACAAAATTGACAACACAGCTGTCAATGTTTATAAAAGGCATGGGTCAAGAAATGAAAGAAAAGAACATGCTTACTCTGTTTAATTTAATCCAAGGGATTTCTCTCACTCCTCTGCTGGCTGATTTGCTGTAGACATTCCTAAAGCTACCTGCTCACAGATTTTGTCTCTCTGCACTTTTTCTGTCTCAGGTTGCATCCACCACAGAGTACTTCCTGATAGGACATATTTGCTTTCATAGCTAATCATCCTTTCAGATTCCACAGATTTAATCTTTTTCTTCAGAATACATCTCGTTCTTTCATTTGCAAAATATATAGTCTTGCTGCTCCTTTCTAAATTAAACTATGCTATAGTCACTCTGCTAAACCAGCTTCTTTCCTCAATTACAATTAACCATTGGGTGACAATTTTGTCAATGCTACTAATGACCAAACTAGAAGTTTCAGAGGAAATTTGGAAGGACGTACCAGAGTTAGATAAGCAGCCATAATAGTCACAAATGCAAGCTGGAGTAGAAGGTAACTCATATTGAAAGGAAATATTAGCATTTTTCATCAAGTGTTTTTTTTTAATTTGCCATTGAAATAGAGAGGAAAAAGTATGTCTTTACATGTCTGGAAGACATCAGCCCCATGCAGAGAAGCAATATAAAGCCAAATAATTATAAGATACTGCATATATCAGGGTTTGAAAACAGTCTGTGAGTCAGTGCTGTCTCCATGTTTTACAGTTTATGCAGTTTTGGTCACTAAAAGGTAAAACCATGGTCTAGATGGAGTAGTGAAGTGATTGCTGGCATGAAAGCTTTCTACGTGATGTTAGGATGAGAGCTAAAAAGAAATATTTTAAAATTATTTATCTAAAAAGAGGAATATTTTAACATTTACTGCTTCTGCAAACTCTTTTTTTTCTGGCTAGCTACTGTTATGACTGGTCTAGAGAGGAAATCTATAGGGTGATATTAAACTGTCATCCAAAATAAATGGGAAGATACGGGTTAGATGCAGGAGCTGAAAAGAAAAAAAAATGATTTGAAAAGGAAACATTTACAAAACTAACACTTAAAACTGGAATACATAACTCAGTTCTGTAACCCCATGACAGACACCACTCAAGAAAAGCACTTTGCAGAAGGCTAAAAAGGATTAGACACAGATAGGTGAGCAAGATGAAGATCATTCAGTTACACTTGTTAAGATCAATTTATAAGGAAACCAAGCCATATGTAGGCAAATAGGTCTCTGAAGTGAAGAATAAACTTCCCCTTTGTCGTGTCACAGTGCAATAGTTCATTACAGGTGGCTTTCACCTTGGCTTAAAGCCCTAGCCCTCGGCTGCTGGCAGGCATAGAATATTGATCAGGAATGTTTGGTTGCTAAGAGCAGGGTGGAGGTGACCTGTTCACATAACTTTCTCACCATTTTCCTTGCATGCACCTTTTTCATCTTTTACTCCTCCCACATTTTTCATTTCATGTCCCTGCTTCCATTTTTTCTATTTTCTATTTCTCTTGCTACAGCACTTCAACCTTTTTCTCCCAATCCTGCTGCAGGCTGTTTGACCTCTCAGCAATTCTTGACCCTATATCCTTCTCATGCTGTATATTTATCTCACTCAACACTGACTAATTTATTTTTCCTTTTTCTTTTTTGTTGCCATATTTCATGTACATGTAGGAGCAACCTAGTAACATGCCCAAGAAAACGTATTGCATCTAGATGTCAGGAACACCCTGAAGGAATGAACCACCAGATTTCCTCTCACCGTTGGACTTCTGCTCTTAGAGAAACTTAGCACATTATGACCCTTCCGTTTTCAGTTCATGTGGATCAAGTGAATCGTCAGCCGGCCGTACCCTCAAAGAAAATCAACTAGAACTCCTCAGATGATCATTACATTCATTGTTTCCTGGTGGTTAATAGGTGACTCAGCTGATGGTGACATCAGGGATGCCATCCAGAGGGACCTGCACAAGCTCCAGAAGTGGGTCTGTGTGAACCTCATGAGGTTCAACAAGGTGAAGTGCAAGGTCCTGCATCTGGGTCGGGACAACTCATCGGTATCAGTACAGGCTAGAAGATGAACGGCTTGACAGCAGCCCTACCAAGAAGGACTTGGAGGTACTGGTGGATGAAAAGCTTGACATGAGCCACCAATGCGCTCTTGAAACCCTGAAGGCCAATTGTGTCCTGGGCTGCATGAAGAGAAGTGTGGCCAGCAGGTCAAGGAAGGTGATTCTGCCCCTCTACTCCATGCTGGTGAGACCCCACCTGGAGTCCTGTATCCAGCTCTGGAGTCCCCAGTGCAAGAAGGACGAGGACCTGTTGGAGTGGGTCCAGAGGAGGCCACGAAGAAGATCTGAGGGCTGGAGCACCTGTCCTATGAGGAAAGGCTAAAAGAGTTGGGGCTGTTCAGCTTGGAGGAGACAAGGCTATGTAGAGACCTTATAGCAGCCTTCCAGTACCTGAAGAGGGCTTATAGGAAAGATAGGGACAATATTTTCAGCAGAGCTTGTTGTGATAGGATGAGGAGCAACGGCTTTAAACTAAGAGAGGGTAGATTTAGACTAGATATAAGAAGGAAACATTTTTACTACAAGGGTGGTGAAACACTGGAACAGGGTGCCCAGAGAGGTAGTGGAGGCCCCACCCCTGGAAGCATTCAAGGCCAGGCTGGACGGAGCTCTGAGCAACCTGGTCTAGTTGAAGATGTCCCCGCTCACTGCAGGGGTGTTGGGCTAGATGACCTCTAAAAGTCCCTTCCAACCCAAAGCATTCTGTGATTCTATGATTTCAGAGATATGTAACCTTTTTCAAATAGCAGCTCTCTTAATACTAATTCCCTTTCCTTAATATTCAGCTTGAAAGCAAAATCAGAATTTTATTGTCATTTCCTCCCCAAAGGGAAAGCCTATGAAGATCCTCTAGAAGAGAGAGACTGCTTAGACAACAGTCTTCTCATTTATTGATGACTTAATTCATTGCATGACTGTAGCAACTTGCAGTGCGTAGGAGACGTATTAGAGAAGAGAATCTCTCACTGATGCATTATCAACTCTCTTTCACGTAGTATGTGTGAATGCAGTGGCAGTGGGGCTGTGAGAAGGAAGGAGTCCAGCTATTGGATTAATTGAGCTGTATGGCTCTGTCCATGAAGACTTATCTTCACCACCAGTGTCTTGGAGAGATTGGTCCTGATTCCCAGCCGCAGCTGAGCTGGCACTGCTGGCTGACTGGCTCTGCTGCTGTCCTGCTGCATGGGAGACTGCGATGGCACGGAGTGCACCCCTGCTCAACTGCTGTCCCCGAATAATTTCATTCACCTGCAGGTTGTAGCACAGCAGACAGGTATGAACGTGGCTGGCATAACAAGAGGGTTTTAAAGGACCACCAGAAATGCAGGGTGAACTACTTAAGTGAATGGAGAAACCTTATTACAGAAATTAACGTGTAAGCATTCTTTTGATGTCATGGGGGAGTGTGTGTGTGTGTTTGTCCACAGGTTATTTTTCTGTGATATTTTTTTTCAATTGAAAACAAGTGGAAGGAAAGGAAAGATACAGGCAAAATAAATTCCCTCTGACTTCAAAGCAGAAATGTTCCTCCTTTGGAAATTTATGTAATTACTGGATAGTGTTAAAGTACAGTAACGCCGAGATGCATGGATAGCATCACACACAGCACATACCACACTTCTAAACAACAACCAGACAGAGGCATGCTGCCACTTTACTGTTTCTTTCCAATAAGCCAATTTACGAGAAGAGGGTTTCTTCATCCAAAAGGTCCAAGACCTCAAATTATCTGCATAGATTCAGCTTGTCCAGACTTAACAGGTTTTAGAGATTAAATTAAATCCGGGCACTGTCCAGAAAGATAAGAAGGTAGATTCCTCACCCACAGAAGTTACAATCAAAGGGTGGACAGATGGACAAAAAGCTAGGGAGGGGAGGCTAGGAGACCTACAGCTCAACATAAATTAGAAAGGTGAATTATGGAATTGCTTTTAACCCAATAATTTTGCAAATGTCTAAGAGTGATGATCAGTGCTTTGGCAGCTTTTTTGCCGGCCTCTCCTCTCCTCTCCTCTCCTCTCCTCTCCTCTCCTCTCCTCTC
>Ga0065711_1030318_pt1 | contig 32891 bp, 11 predicted proteins | sample Hoacrofraction12_FD_59098 | JGI IMG/M metagenome (GOLD analysis project Ga0065711, IMG submission 59098) | Hoatzin crop microbial communities from Cojedes, Venezuela - Epithelial fraction 12 v2 (version 2) | ecosystem: Host-associated > Birds > Digestive system > Esophagus > Crop | place...
CTTTTTTCATTCTCCTCCGCACGCCGGCGGGGGGAGGGGCGGCCGCGTGGCGCTTTTGTTTGCCGGCGGCAGCCGAAACCGAAACATTAGCAAAAAGGCGTCCTTTCCTGGGGGGGTAAAGAGAGGTTCAGGCCCGTCAACCCGTCCGTCAGGTAAAATTCTCGCTTGGCTCCTCTTCCCAAAGAGAGTTTTCAAGTGCCAATTTTTATATGTTTGAAAATCTTTTTGTGACGTGGGACTAAGTCAATTATTGTGTATCGATTGGTTCTTGGCATGGAATGTCGTGTCGTCACAAGCAGGACTCAGCAGTTTGACATGCCTTTGGAGACGGCATCTTGGTATGCGCCTCCAGGGGCCATCTGTTCTTCATCCAAAGCAATCTCTGGTTGCGGGTCCTCCACGGTACACCGCAGATCACTTGATTTACAGTGATGGGTTATCCCCCCTTACTTCTGTCTGATAAGATAAGCACAAGTCAATTGCTCCCTTTGTTAAATCTGAGCATATCTTTCCTCTTGCATTGAGAAGTCCAGCAAGGCCAGCTATTACACCTCAGTTTAATGAAATATATTGTTTGGACCATGCTTACAAAGAATGACTGCCAAAAGACCGCCAGGAACAGAATGTGCAAAGCAAGTTACTGCAGTTACATCAAATATCGTTGATCAACTCTAGAGTGATGCTGATGTCAGCTAATATTTCTATCAGTCTGTCCCGTCTGTGATCGATTGTGGCTCAGCTGTAGCGAAATGCAAATATTTACGAAAAGAAAAAAAAAAGGTATAGCTAAAATGGGACAAAACACACACAGAGAGCACCAAAACCAAAACAACTACCCTAGGGCATAGTACCTAAAACCAGAATGAATACAGACAGCAAATCTTATTTTTGCTCAGAAATTAAAGAGCTGGGATTACTGTCAGCATACAAAACAACATGTTATATAATGCAATGAAATGAAAATGTCCTTATCCCAGTTGTATCTGCAAAAATGTAGACAGAGCTATACCTTCAACTCCCTTTCCCTCCTTCTTCTGCTGAGCACTGTTATACTCGATATATTTTAACATCCTAAACTTTTTCAACCCTGGCTCCAAACCCTAGTACAGATTAGTTGGATTTTCACCCTTTCTGGTAGCTACCTACATGTTCCAGAACAATGAACATCAGGTAATGAGTTGTGCAATAACACAATTTAAAAATAAATGGAATCATACAATCAGAATCATAGGTTGGAAAAGACATCTAAGATCATCAAGTTCAACCAGCAACCCACCACCACCCTGCCTACTAAACCATATCCCAGAGTGTCACATCTACATGTTTTTTGAACACCCCCAGGGATTGCGACTCAACCACGTCCCTGGGCAGCCTATTCCAATGCTTGACCAGATAGAGCTATTTAAAAACATTTGCTTCAGTGGTATGAAATAATTCCTGTTCATTTCAGTGTCTCTGAGAAAATAGTAGCGATTTATTGTATTAACTAGTGGATATGGAAGTGATTTACAATCCTAACTTGCCAAGATCCCTTCATCTTTTAATACACTCTTCTGCGAACCTATTGGCTTTCAGTTAGTACCCTTCCTGTGAGTTTTAAGGCTCAGATCTGAGTTGGAACAAGCCATAACTTTTTTATCTCATAATGCTTTAACATTCATTCCACACTAAAAACATAAGCATATATAGAGAGAAGGAGGGGAGACCTTTTCCAAAAAATAATAAAAATAACAACAATTCAAATCAAAGACATGAAAACATTTGTGCAAGTAAGCAATGTCTGTGAGATCGAGACCTATTTTTATGGATCACCAAATGCAGGAAATATTTAGCAGTAAAAGTATTATGGAGCTGTGCTTCAGGAACCATCACTCTAAATGAATGATGAAACACGTCATGATCTGGTATATGACCAGGTTCCAGTTCTCCCTCGAGTCAACAGAAAGCCTTTCTCTGATATCTCTCATCTGTAAATTATGAATGAAATATCAAAAAGCAGTGTAGAAATCTGAAAATTAATTTGAAATTGAAGAAAAACAAACTAGTGGGAATGAATGTATTCCACAGAGTTCACTGATAAGACATCTGATAATTTATTTTTGGTATTAAAAATTACACTGATAGATATAATTTTGTTCACTTGAAGGTTTTTCTGCTGTTTCGGGTTTCAGGACAAATCGTAACAGTTTTAGTCTAGTAGTTATCCCATTGATTTAAGTGACGTACGTACGACTGCTTCTAATTCCATGCTGAGTTTAATGTGGAATTTATACATGAAGTTTTTCAATTCAAAGGTGCTTGCCTTGAAGAAAACATGCTGCTCTGGCTTGTCTTTTGTCTTCTGTTCTGTTACAGGAAGGTCAATTAACTATTGTTTTCAAGGTGCCCTGAAACTTTAGTTTAGGACCAGATTTCAAGTACTGATTTATTCAGACTTTAACCAAATAAATTAGGAATTACTTCAAGATGAAATTTTGATGATGCTGGTGATATTTTTAACTTCCAGCAAACAATGCTTCAGCTGCTGCATGAATCTGAGGAACAATTTTTTTTGAATGCCAATGGATTTCTGGTAATCTGTTGTTTGGAATGCTATTATAGCACCAAGTTGCAGGATAGGGACTTGAAATTTGGCAGAGAACTGACTTTTGCATAATGCTTTCCTTTTTTTGCCATTCCTGTGCAAATTCCTGTTTGACCTAGTTATAAGCTTAAGAAACACTGTAGTTTGCATATTCTTAGCAGAAATTTGTTAAAGTTCAAGTGTTAAAACCGCCATAAGTTTCACTAAGTACTCTAAAGCCTCCTACAGCTATTAGAAATGTCTAATCTGCCACTTGGCATTTGGCCAAGGATTACAGGTACAAATCTATTACTTTACCTTTAGTGGTCATTCTGGATCAATCTGGAATCATGCAGCAGAAGAGAAATCAGGAGAGAAATCAGGGGATCATCTTTTGTGTGTTTTCAGTAATTCCCTGACAAAGAATCAGAGAATCATAGAATTATTTATCATTGGAAGATACTACTAAACGTCATCTAGTCAAACCACCCCTGCAATAAGCAGGGACATCAACTAGATCAGGTTGCTCAGAGCCCAGTCCAACCTGACCTTGAATGTTTCCAGGGATAGGACATCTACCACCTCTATGGGCAACCTGTTCCAGTGTTTCACCATCCTCTTCGTACAAAATTTCTTCCTTATGTCTAGTTTAAATCTATCCTCTTTTAGTTTAAAACCATTACCCCTTGTCCTGTTGAAGCAGGGCCTGCTAAAAAGCAAGTCCCATCTTTCTTATAAGGCCTCTTTAAGTACTGAAAGGCCCCATTAAAGTCTCCCAGCAGCCTTTTCTTCTCCAGGCTGAACAACCCCAATTCTCTCAGCCTTTCTTCATAGGAGAGATATTCCACTGCTCTACTAACTTTTGTGGTCCTCCTTTGGACCTGCTCCAACAGGTCCATGTCTTCCCTGTGCTGATGACTTCAGAGCCAGATGCAGTACTCTGGGTGGGGTCTTATCAGAGCAGAGTAGAGGGGCCGAATCATGAGAATCACCAGAAGGACAATGCTAACTGAGAACATATAAATGCCTAAATAAAAATATGCAGTTCTACCAGTCTATCACCAGCTGCCACTCAGCTTTGGAGAGATTTGACTGAGGTTTAGTGTTTCTCAGGCCTTTGGGATTTCTTCAGTTGCTTTAACTTTAGTTTCCTCTGCCATATGAGAGAACTTCTAGAATGTGAGATATCTGCACAAGGGAAGCAGGTATGTCAGAGGACAATGAAGAGAACTGTGCATTTCCAGCCTGGCAGCTGGAAACCAGATGGATATCATCTCATGAATGTTAAAAGGCTAGACATCTATGTTTAGGGAATGAAATCAACACGTTAAAGTTGAGGATGTTTAAGAGATTCCCCAAATGGATAGACTTAAGTTGCTCTTTGTTCATACCTTGCCTAGACCAGTATCCTTCTACCTAAACTGATGGATGAGACTAATTCCATTGTCATCCTCACAGAAAAGTTTAGAAAGAAATGAGCAAGCTCTTTACAGATTGTCTTTCGATTTTGAAGAGACAAATTAGGAAAGAAACTACTGCATCTGAAGCATTTGCAGAAATATAGAATCCCTAAGATTTAATCTTTTAAGATAGGTGTGTGGGATTTGGCCTATGCACTTGCTTGGAATAACTGCTGCCTCATGTTGTAGCTTTTGTGTATGTTGGAGAAAGTGTATTGTTCATTTACCTAGATAGAAACCATGCAGAAATTGTGATGTTGATATTTTCTGGTCAAGAATTTTGCTGGGGAGGAAACGCTGTTCTTATTTCTTTAATTCAAACAAATGGTGTTCAACAAAATATTAGATCTCATATAACTGCAAAAAAAAAAAGTGACAGTGCTAATGACCAGTATCTGCCTTATTACACTGTTTTAGCAGGACAAATTGAAGGTTTAGCCCTTTCTAATCTTATTCATCTGACCGACTGAGACGTAAGCTATCACAAGCTTTTATTTAATTATTAATCAGAATGATATTCATTTATAAATATTTAATTATAGCAGTAATAATAAAAATAGTCCATATTAAGAAACAGCTGTTAAATTAAATTCAAAAAAAGAATATGGAATGTAAGCATGAAAAAATCCAAACAGTGGAACTCATCATTCTTGTGGGTTTAACAAAATTATTGCAGAGAAAGCCAAAATTCATGAGCCCTGACTTTTGCACGTAGCTACTACTCATCATCAATATTTCAAACAGAATTTAACACATTTTATCTACAGTATCACTGTTTCATGGTGTAATGAAGCTTTTTGCACGCATAATAATTTGCCTTCAATGTGTTATGACCATTCCCTTTCTATTTTACAACGATTTACACTGAAGCGTTCAAAACACATGCCCAAAACCTAGGACTGCTTATATGTAGGGAACTTTGTAACGTTAGAATTGAACTGGAAAATCATAGAATCAAAGAATACTTTGGGTTGGAAGGGATCTTCAAATATCATCTAGGCCACGCCCCTGGCTGTGGACAGGGACATATTCCACTATTTTAAGTTGTTCAAAGCCCCACCCAGCCTGACCTTGAACACTTCCAATGATAAGGAATCCACAGCTGCTGAAACCTGCTCCAGTGCCTCATCACCAGCAACATAAAAAATATCTTCCCTATATACAATCTGAAATTACCCTTTTTCAGTTTAAAACCATTCCCCCTTGTGAAAACCACCATAGCTACACCATCCTGAGAAAGAGTTTCACTTTATTATTAAATTATGCTGATTACTGAGTGAATATTTTTGCTTCTGTAGGACTTCAATTTTGTGTTGTTATAATTTCATTTGGGCTCATAAGAAGATAGGTTTCAAGAAAATCCTTGTTGATACATCTAGCTGAACTGGAATACACCAGATTTTATCTCCCCCATCTGCAGCAAAAAATAAGATACTATTTAGAATTTCAATAGGTTTCATTCAGATTTTCTGAAGCAAAGAGACTAGAGTCTACAAGAAGTTTTTAACTTTCTTACTTCTATAAACTGTGCATATAGTCATGGACTTTAAGGTTATTTTGTTTGCCTTTGATCACTCTTTTTTATTTCAGAGGCCCTCCTAAAAAGGCCAGTACAGTAGTGGACTTTTCGCCTTCTCTGGCCTTTTTATTTTTTCATGATGGTGTCAATTTAACAGATTTAGTGGATAATAGAGGGAGAAAATAGATTTTGTGTATTATGTGGTGGAAAAGGTAGGAAGGAAATTGGAGACATAATAGTAATAGTATTAATCATAATTATTACTATGTTTAGTAAGAATACATTATTAAATATATTGCTGTTTAATAATATATTATATAATATTTAATAATTTGAAGTTACTTATTTATAAATACTCTCACTGAGGTTGGCAAAATAGTTCATTTATCCAAAAATACTGCCTATGATAAAAATATCTAGCAAAAGATAATTAGCAAGGTGTATAATTGTAGGACATACTCTAAGAGTTTAGGTCACTTGGCAATAAGGTGAAAGGATCTGAGTGCTGCTCATATGACGTACTTATATATGCTACTTTAAAAACAAAAGCGACATCGGGATAACACAGGGAAAAGAACCTTACTGTCTTCTCCCAACTGATGGAGCTACTATACAGCAGGATCATGCTGATTTTCACTTGTTCTACTCCATCACTCCAGGAATCTTCGCTGTAGTCAGGCATCTGCCTACTCAGCAGTAAAAGTGGAGAACAAAGACTCCGCTCCAGAATATTTTAAGGCCAGATACAGTACTGGAAGTGAAAAGATTTTTGGCTAAAGAAATCACTGAACCTGACACCATACTTTCAAGGTAAAAGGTCCAGTCAACAGGATAATCCATTTCCTGCATCTAGGCTTTTTAGTGAAAATGGCTGTCATTCTACCACTTCTGTTTGACACGTCTGTCTGAATTTGTACTGAAGGTCTGTTCAATTACACTCACTGGCTAAATCCCCTGAAAGGACAATAGATAGGCAGATTCATGTACCAGAACTGATTTTACCCAGGAAATTCCTCCCCAGACTGTGTCTTCTGTGTCTACGAATATACATAGGTACCATAGGCACCACAAAGAAGAAGACAGAAATACTGTGTGAATTCATGTGCAGTGTAATTGCATCTTACTCAAAAAAACAAGGTAAACAGTAAATTAATCCATGCAGAACTCAACTAATTGGTTTCTGTTATTAACTCTAGCACATTGATACTTGGCGTTAATGAACTGTAAACATAGGTTAAGGAGCTTGGTGCGAGAAGGGTATAGCTCAAGAAACAAGATTTATTTCTTCCTACTCCTTTCCCTAATAAGAAAGCAAGTCTTAGAAGCTAAACAGAACCTCAGAAATCAGGCACAATCGTATTTTGATCATCAGCATATTCACCCAAAACTGAAATAAGATTCAGCTCCGGACTGTAAATACCTAAATTTAGTTGTCTGCAATCTGGAGCTGTATCCCACCATTAAATATAGATTTGTGCAATCTGGAATCCCACCCCAGTTACAGAAAAGTAATTCTAAAGAACAAAAATTATAAGATACTAGAAAGAAGGATTAATGAGCTAACGTTAATGCACTTACATTGCATAATTAAATTAACTAATGATTGAGAGGATGACATATAAGGAAATGACAATGTATTTAGAGGGTTTAAGTAAATGCCAGAGAAAATTACTTTAGCACATATATTTATCATTATAAATAGAAATTATTAACCAACACTGAAGTTATCTATATAGAAAAATTCACATCATGTTAATACACAGAAGAAAATCAGGACACTTGAGCATGAGGAAAAAATCTTGGAAAAATATTTATATGGGAATAAAATTAACCTAGGGGTATACCCACTCCATGCAGTATTTCTTTTGATCGTGCCATATGCTCCACCACAATAAGATGACTGATATGTTTGTTTAAATTCATGTATGCATTGTAATTTCCATGTGTAAAAATAAATATTCCTTTCATATTTTTCAAAATATGGAAAAAGGTGGAAGGATGTTCTTCTAAAAGGATTTAATGAGGTTAGGTACCCATGTGGATACAAATACGTTAGAGATTTCTCTCCCCAGTCTGGGGATAATGTATCCCTATGCACACTTTTAGACTTAGAAATACTTTCTCAAGTGCAGTGTAGGAACTGAAGATGCATCACGAAAAAGTAGAAGGGACTTCAGTATTCACACTCTTCAACTAGAAATAACCACCTCAAACCACCTTATTAGTAACTTGTCAGCATGATCATGTATTGAAGCAAGGAAAAGAGAAAGTGGACAAATAGGAAAGCTCAATTATCTTGTCCGGAAATACGTTATGCATATTCTATTTTAACAAGCAAATTATATATGACAACTTGAAATTGAGACATACAACTACTGAGGAATATTTATCTTAGAGAGCCATTTCCACATCCATCTGTATACCTAACGTTGACTAAATGGTCTAAAATGTTTCTTATGCTAATATTTCAGATTCACTGGCTGATTAGCAGTTAGGATATTAAATATGAAACTGAACTGTATGATCTTGCTAAATAAATTTGAATTTTACCATTAGTAATGAAAGGCTACACATGGTTCTTTAAAGTACCAAAAAAAAAAAAAAAAATAAAGCATTAATATGGTCTTGTCTTGGCCTGAGATTATTTTAGATCATTTCAGCCATATCAGCAATTGCCTAACAGTGAAATGAATACACCCTAACTTTTTTTGGTTTAGCTGTAGTTTATGGCCATATCAAGTATGGAGTGAACTGTTTGTGGTCTGAGATTGAAATCAGGTGTGGAAGGATAGAAACACAGGATGATAACAGAAATCACAGACTGCAAAGACAATAAACAACAGTCCTTCTTTTTACACAAAACAAGATCATGAATGTAAAATAATTTCCAAAAGTATGATTTAGATATTGACCCAAATTGTATAAAAACAAGTTAAGTAGAAACATGATCAATTATAGATACAACTGTTGCAATTAAGTGTATGTCAGAGAATTACAGATTGATGTGAAAGAAATGTCAAAAAATAATAAATCAAACCCACTTCAGACTTCATAACATAACTTTACTAGACTAACATCCAGTAACAACACACATTGCCAATGGTTAGTTTTTATCATTGCATATTTAAAGTCATACAACCTTAACATTTAGATCCTGCATTATCTTTGAACACAAAATGTTCACAGCTAGCCACATAGCGCTGATCACTACGGTCCTTGATGGTCTTAGTCATTGACACGGTCAAGCTAAAGAGCCCTTCAAGGAGACAAGCCAGAACAAAGTGTGTGTCTTAATTCCTCATGCCTTAATTTGTGATATTGTCCTGTTATTAGACAGATGAGTTCCTAGGTAAATCCCAGCCTTTGGCACCATGCTTGGTGGGGCGAGATGGAGGCTGTTTTGGCAGTCCTAGCAGGTGCCCTATCCCATTTCTTCATTTTTTTGTTTTCTTATTTATTTCTTTTCCTTTTTCCTTCACTCAGCTGCTGCTGCTTCTTTCCTTAAAGCAGAAGCTGTCTTTTCCCAGCTCTTGACATTCAGCTTCTTCAATGATCAGCACTTGACTGTCACTGAGCTGTTTATGGTTCTGGAGCCTCTGCTTTTGATCTGTGTCACACCTTCTAAGTATTTGCCATTATCTGACACTTAAACTGCACATTATAGCAAGAGACAACCTGTACCAAGCTCATGAAGCCAGTTCTCATAATAAAATTATAATAGCTGGCCAGGACTGGAGCCTTGTACAGTCATCATAAGGAGCAGTCAGTACAAGGCCTGTGGCCTTTCATTAGCAATGACAATATTATTTTTTATGGGGCCATTGGGTGCAAAAATGCTTCTCCTGTTATGCTAAATTGGCGGCCTTATGTTGGAGACCACTAGAAGCTGTTATTAGTTTTTTCTTGGTATGCTTCTAATTTAGGAGTACAGGAAACTTGTGCTTTACCTACAAACCATAGAATATCCTGATTAATATTACCTCGGTTATGAAAAGAACTGTTAAAAATTAATATTGTACTTCAGGTCTGAAACTCTCTCTTGCACCTTGACATGAAAATGAGTGGGGAAGACGATCCTTCTAAAGGTGAGTTTGAGACCATCTTTTTCTTTTTCTGTTCCAGTGATTTAGCTAAAGGTAAGGATACGTCAGGTCATAAAAAAGAAATGTGATGACTTAAAGAAATACAGTAAGCTTCCATATCTTAATTCGTGTATAGTTCAGTTTTCTTCAACAGGAGAGGAGTGGCAAGGAACATCATTGCTGTCATTAATACGTGTGTCTCATATGCTATACCTCATTAAGCTGTTCTAATCGTTTCATATTTAACTGCCTTTTCAAAATTTTAAGTCAGATTTCCATGAGATAATAAATCCATTACAGAATCACAGAATCACAGAATAGTAGGGGTTGGAAGGGACATGACTAAAATTGATGCTTCTGTGTTATACACAGACCAAGTACATGTTCACCTTTATCATTTAAATTTGTTATCACATGTTCAAAGTGGTCACAAGCTGGTAAATGCCAGATCAGTTACTATCAACCCACACCAACATAACTGTATGCCAGATCAGGAATGGTGTTTCCACACAACATTGATATTATTTGCTTTGGTTTCTTCAGAATAAATACGAGTCTATGTTTAAATATGATTCATGTTAAGTTTACACTGATAGGTGGTCTGATACCATACACGTACATAACCACACATATCCAATATAAATTATCATGGAACTCCATCATGAATTTATTTTCTACTTTTATTTTTAAAGGCCATCATTTCCCTAGTCACATGTTCACATTTGAGTCTTAATGGCCTTCCTATAAAATGTGGATCAAATCTTTTTTTTACACTGGTTTTACGTGATTTATTCCTTCAGTAGGTAAATAGGTATAAGGCTTGGTTGTATTTTTTTGTATATAGCCTTAATAGAATGTTTACTATCACATTTCAATGACTTCAAAGCAGTAACTTGAAATGCTGAACATTAATATGTAATTTTTTATGATCAAAGTTGTGTCTGCCTTGCTCTTATTATCTTGTGTTCTAAAAAATTTATGCAAAATATACAAGGAAAGGGTAAAACTAAGACATCGCGTATCAATGATCACCAATTTAAAATCAAAATTCATATTTGCATATGATAATTTCTAATTTTCATCTACTTTTTATTCTTTTAAATTCTATGCCTAAGTAAATAAATAGCCTTCATGTTGTTAACACAAATTCTGGAAGGAAAACTGAGATAAATGATAATTTGACATTCATTTTAGAAACGAAATTATTTAAAATTTTCATGGGTACTTTCTGAATTTTTTACTTAAATTCAAGACAATAATATTGTTTTGCTTAAATCAACTGTATACTACACCTGTTTTATATTTTTCACTTTTGGATTGAAGTACATAATCATGTTCAGGATATTTTAAAATTTTAATGATTCGGCCCTTTGAAGAGATTAATTTAGTTTTCTTGAAATACTCTTGTATAAAAAGGTCAACCATTCCTAAAGACAATAACTCATGTTTCCTGGGGGGAAATAAATAAAATATTGCTATATTATGCATTTTATTTACTGTAACCTGCATTACACAATAAATTTTTAAATTAATTGAAAAAAACTTATAGTGCAAAACAACACAAAAGCATAATAATGGAAATATTGGAAAAAAAAACATGAACTATGGCCATCAAAATAAACTCTTTCCATCTTTTCATGGTTTGAGGATCATGTCCTTAGAGTGATTTGAATAGCTGATGTATTTAAATGATTTTTGAAGGAAAAAGTATTATTTGCTTGCACAGCTGCACTTTGCCCTTCTCCTTGCATCAAGGAATCATTTTGATATTTCTGGCTATCTTTAGCTTTTGAAAGGGTCTGAAACAGGTTTGGGGTTTTTTTCAGTCTTTGATTTCATATATTTGTCACTATAGTGAAAGTTGAAGGCAGAAAGAAAGTGTTTGATGTTATCTTTACAAGTATCCTAAAGGATAGTTTGTATGCTATTTGTTTCTGTTTTTTAACTTACGCTTTCCTCAAGTTATACAAGATGAACAGCAAAATAAATAGAATATAGTCACCTAGCATAATATTCTCAGGAAGTTCTCATCTTAGGTTACAGAGGAGAAATCCAAAGAATGCCATTGACATTGAAAATCCAGAACGGCTCCACAATTTCTCCCAGAAGGTGATGTCATCCTTATCTTCACTGTGGCATTTCCTATTAATGGTGATTCTATTGTTTAAGAATTTTTCATAGAATCATACAATCGTTAAGGTTGGAAAAGACCATCAAGTCCAACCATCAACCCAACATCACCAGGCCTACTAAACCACGTCCCAAAGTGCCATGTCTACATGGTTTTTGAACACTTCTGGGGATGGTGACTCCACTTCCCTGAGCAACCTGTTCCAATGTTTGACCACTCTTTCAATAAAGATTTTTTTCCTAATAAGCAACCTAAACCTCCTGTGGTGAAATTTGAGACCATTTCCTCTCGTCCTGTCTCTAGCTACTTGGGAGAAGAGATCAACACCCCCTTCACTACAGCCTCCTTTCAGGTAGTTGTAGAGAGCAACAAGGTCCCTCCTCAGCCTTCTCTCCTCCAGACTAAACAGCCCCAGTTCCCTCAGCTACTCCTCGTAAGACTTGTTCTCCAGACACTTCACCAGCTTCGTTGTCCTTCTCTGAACACTGTCCAGCAGCTCCATGTCCTTCCTGTGGTGAGGGGCCCAGTACTGAACACAGTACTCCAGGTACTCAGGATATTTGAGTATTCCAGCCATTTATTTACTCAGCGAAGAGTACACCTGTCTAAGCCACAAGGAACTGGTAAGTAATGTGAGGACTGTTTAATTTGTTTAAAGAATTTAATATGAACCAGAGCTTTTTTTATATATTTGTTTCTCTTCATAAAATTTTGTACATTCTTTATTCTTTTGTACTTCAGAAATAAGCATTAACTGCTGCTTATCTTCCCATATACTTTATTAAACTTATAAATTTGTCTTCTGAGTTTTGAGTTTGTGGCAAAGGTAAGACAAATATAAACTCCTTTTTCCTTATATTCATGTTCGAGTTTCATGGTTATCACAGTAATATTTTAATAATTTATATTACCAATCACAAGCTAAGGACTGTTCAGATTTAGGAATCTGAGCCTTACCTCTATGAAAAGGCTATGAATAGTTTCTCAGCATTAGGGAAAAAAAAAGTTGCAAAACCCAAATGTACAGTAACTTTATCCAATATTATAAGTTCATCTACAGTAATATACAGTATTGCAGTATTCAAGTCTCCCTTTCATTCGTTGAATAAGTTCACTAGTTAACTTATAACAAAAGGATAATCATTAATTAAAAAGTTCCTTTTAGAATTGAAAATCAAAGATGGTAAATCTTTCAACTTTTCCCTATGAAAAATGTAAATAAGGAGTGGCACTTGTAATTAATTGTAACACCAACCTCTCAGTTGTTGGTGATGCAGAGGCATCTTTTACATTTAGAAATTACAAATGTATTAGTTTTTAAAAGGAAGCCCTGACATGGATTTTTAAAAACTTTTTATCCTTAGGAATCATGAAATATTTCACAGTGTAGGATCTGATCTTCAAAGCATTACTCATCTGAGAAACCCTTGCAATAGAAATAATTACACTCATATAAAAAGTCACTGTCTGCTTGAGTAATAGGTATATGATTGACCTTTTCTATAATGCTCTTACTTCACAAAATGGAGAAAGAAGCTAAGAGCTCAGCGCTGCATCATGTCAACTGGAATTTTTCTGTTGATTTCAGTAGAAGCCAAGCAGGGTCTCAAAGACACCAAAAGAACATTAACCCTAATCAGCCATTAACTGGCTCACAGCAAACTTTGACTACCCAGTCTGTCTGGAACTTTGTGTCTTGAAAGTATACCAATATACTCTTCATCAAAAGCAATGAACTTTGTTGTCACATCTCACCTGGAAGGTATGAGCTTTTACTGTTCAAAGACAGAACACAGCAGGCTAAGCACAAACCTTATTTCATTCAGTCTATTGAACAAAAACTTCATATTTATTGTCCCTTGTTAAATTTCACAATATGAGTGAAGAATACTCTCAGGGCTCTGAAAAAAGGCAGTCAGACATGCGCATATTCAGATTTGTTCTTTTCAGCAGCTCTTGATCATTTGTACATTTCTACACATCAGAACATGTAGTTGATGCAATGTATTTTCATTATATGTGTGATAAAGAAAGGAAAAAAAATCATTCTGGTTTGACTGATGCAGAATTCTGAGGCACTAGACTAGCATCTAACATTCTGTAACTCTTTAATTGTATCTTTTTTAACAGATAATCTCAAAAAGGAATCTTGATTCGGTTTTAAACCTTTTAAACTGTAGTGCTGAGAATATAATTTATCGTTTAACCTTATAAATCTTGGAGTCCCATATAACCATTGTTAAGACCTAATAATCTCAAACTTCATTAAACCATATGCTCCCTTTGAGATAACCTAAGCAAACTGAATATTGGTTTCTTTATCAGTACTCTGTTTTCCTTCACAGCAAAGAATTCATGAACTATAGTCTGCCAGGGACAGAATTCCTACTCTGCACAAAAGAGTAGTTTTGAATTATGCAATTTAGAACATCACTGAAAGGGCTTTGCTTGATAATATCTGGAGCAGAGTCCATACATTATTTGCAGTAGAAGAGGAAAAAATTATTTTTCTTTTAAGAATTCTTCTTGATTAATGTTCCTAATATTACACTGAACAGTTTATGCTGAAGATTGCAGAAGCTGCACACCACTTTATTTTTTATCCAAAAAAAATCTTAACATTGCTGGAAACACTACGTCAAGGACAACTTACATTTTCTGTTTTCCACATCCTTTTCTGAAAAAGTTACAAGTATTTGTCTATGTACAGTGTATAAACTCTATGTTTATGCCAAATTAAACATATACAGCATGTACTCTTCTAATTTAAATAACAAAAATACAAGCAAATAAATAAATAAATAAATGAATTCTGCATTTCATGTTATGTCTTCCCAGGGATATAGGAGACCCCATCCTAAACCACACTGAACAGGGACTTTTTTTGTTTATTTTTTGTACTTGCTTTTTGTTGAGAGCAACAAAGTATTTTCAGCAACCTTTCTGGAAAAAAAATCATATTTCAACATTCTTCTGTATCAAGGTTAAAATATACAACAATACAGCTATGCAGTAGAAAACAAAATTCAATGAACATAAAATTCAGTCCTCCAGTTACACTTCTGAATGATGTAACACCTATTTCATGTCCTCCATACTCTTTGGATTTATTTAAGATTTTTTTTTTCATTCTCCTTCTTTTTCTCTCTGAATGTTAGCAGGAGAAACAGAAAGAGCACTAAAAAAAACCCCTAAACTTCCTTACTGAAATGATCCAGTCAGCATGAATGATTTAAGGAAAATTTTCTTTGCTTCTTGAATTACTGGGATAGCAGTTGCTCAGTCACTCTCAAAGAAAGGTATTTGCACAGGTCAATTAAAAGTAGCAGGTGTCCAATGTAATCGATAATTTCAGAATTTAGCTGTAGTATTTTAGAAGTGTCTGAATATATATCTAGAGATTTTTCTAGTTCTTATACTTTGATGGTATTAACTGAGCAATAAAAGCATGCTAAGGTTATCAAGGTGGCGACCTTGGGAAATTAAAGAGGAAGACATTCATGCCTCTCCAGATATCAAAAGATGTTGGAGCTTCAGGAAAGTATTTTCTTTGCGTGTGTTGGCAGCCTACTATCTCTCTCCCTCCCCCTCCATTATGAAAAAGTGTTTGAGGAGTTTAATTGAAACATTCTCAAGTATTTAGAAGGGGACAGCATACATGGACTATTTCATTCCAAATGTTTGAAATGGCAAAATTCTAAGCAGTGGAAAACAGGGTCATAAAAATTGAGACTCCAGGAAAATTAAAAATAGGTATTCCTACCTACCTCACCTATGACCAACAAGAACAATAAGTAATTTACCAGGAAATTTTATGTTGGCAGGAAGAACTACTTTAGTCATCACCTGAAACTGCGCCAAAATAATCCTGTAAAACTGATGGAGGAGAAAAGCTCCCTCAAATCTCCTTTCTGTGTCCTCTAAAATATTCAGTACTTCTGATTATGTGAAACATATATCTTACCCCGATATTTTTTATCTAATTAGCCATTATTTACTTTTTTATGATCATGTGTTTTTTTTATAAATAACAATATTCTCAACTATTTCTGACATTAAGTTAAGGCACCTATAAAAAAAAGCAATCAAGAAAATTCTCTAGTCAGTTGCATTACAAAACACACAAAGCCCGGTAGACTGATCTCTCCATGTTCATATTCTCTTTGGTTGTTTGCTAAACAACTGACTGCTGATGAGTAAGTGATCTACTGTCCCCCAGCAGTGGGGACACCTGTTTAGCTGGTGAGTGGGGCCACAGTGCCCAGCAAGCAGGGTGAGCTAACAAGAACTTTGGTTGTTTGTGGGGCACTTTGCTTGGCAGTGGGTGCAAAAGGGATCCAGAAACTCTGCTCCAGACAGGGTGGGACTGCACAGCAATAGCGGTGTCCTCACCAGGGTCAGTGCGCAGTCTTGGCTGGAGGAAGCACCCTGTTACATTGGAGGCTATGGATCAGAGTGTCAGAGGGAGGATGCTGCTTCCCAGGGCACATGTGTGTTGCTTTACCTGGGGCAGGGTGGAATGAGAGTGACGGTGACCTTACCTGTGAGGGGAGGCAATCAGACTGCATAGCATCAGGGAGGATGAGTAGGAGGTTTGTGTAATCTTCATGGAGACTGCGGAGGCAAGAGGCTGAGCTACACAATGCAAAGAAGGAGGGACAGTGGAAGACTACACTTGAATGAATGTGGATGGACACTCCCAAGATAAGGATGGATGGGAACCTGTGTTCTCTGGCAGCAAGAGAAAGGCTCCTTGGCCTTCAGATCTGAATTTACAGAATTGGTACATTACATTAATTGCCAAGGAAAGGGAACACACTCCACTGAAGCAGACTTCAGAGCCACCTGGTGCCTGGACCAAGCATTAGCATCAAAATGAAGCAGCAGGCAACACTGCTTTGAGACTCTGTTCTGCAGGAGATGAAAGCACCTACCTGTCAACCAGAACTGCTGCCACGGGAGGTTTCTTGTTTGCTGGGGCTTCGATCCAGGACTTTGCATAGAGACTGACAAAGCTCATGTGGCCTTCAGAGTTTTTACTCATATATGTGTGCATCAGTAATACTGCCAAGGGAGAAGAGAAGAGCAATCGAGCGAGTACAGAGTGCTGAGGGCAAAAATGGTTTTCTCCTTGGTCTTATGGATGATGGAAAAGGCTCATGCAAGAATGGATTCATCCTGAGAGATAACCAGTGGATGTGTGGCTGTTGTCACAAGCAGTGCTTTGATTTCTATGACAGGAATTTCTGAGGAATAAAGGCTGTTAGTAAGACATGAGATTTGACACAGTGTGGTATGAGCATTCTTGCCAACAGGACTTGCCAGACTGGTGATGAAGGCTTTAAAATATTCATATCAGCAGATGGTGATAAGATCTTGCAGTTAAGTGAGGGAAGGTAGGACAAGTGCACAGGGGGCAGGGTGATGGGTGCAAGTGAGATATTGTGAAGGATAAAGCAGGTTAGAAGGTGACCCACCTGAAGTGCACGTGCACAAATGCACACGATCTGGGAAATTAACAGGAGGAGCTGAAGTTCCATGTGTGGATGAGGAACTGGGACTACTTGGCCTTGGAGGTTTTCAAGACTAGCTGGATAAAGCCGTAAGCAACCTGGTCTGAATTCAGTGTTGTTTTCTCTTTTACTGGAAGTTGGATTAGAGACCTCCTGACATCCCTTCCAGCCTGGATGATTCTGTAGTTCTGTTATTCTGATAATCTACAGTAGTCTAAGTACTGAAATGGAGAGGTCTTTTTTGCTAAACAGAATACTCAGTATGATACCTTCAGTTTCTTTCATTCAGTGCAGTGAGAAAATAGCATAATACTGTACAAAACTATGCAAGCTATCTGCAAAAACCCAAACTATTTTGCCAGCGCATACTTTGCTTCAACTAATAAACTGACTCTTGTACATAGCTTCTTGGGTTTGAGATTAAACTTAGAGTCTGAGCAACAGAGATCTTAAATGAAGTCAAGACCATAGCACAGACAGATGGAAACAGTTCTGCATGAGAACTCTATATTAGACAAGATTATTTTGAGGTAACTACCTTTCCCCAAACAAAATAACAGATTGTTTACAATTCTAGAAGTTATTCTTGTATGAGCTTTGCAAAAACACCTCAAGTGGCTGCCCCCCCCCAGTGATATTCTCACTTGCAAATGCAATGTAAAAAGTCACTTCAGAGCTTATCTCAGTTCACCTTTCAACATCAGCTGAAACTCCAATGTTCAGTGTTATTTCTTTGTGAGGAAGCGCTTCGATCACATTAGTCCCCTCTCAGTTCAATTTGAAGTCTGACATCCAGGATGGACACTCCTGGCTTTCTGTGGATACTTATGAATTTCATTAGTAGACACCAGTGGTGATCCTCCACTATTTTAAGCAACAAAAAGTTCTGCTAATGACTTTGGGTGAGCTGTAATAAAATGAGTTCTGTAGAAGTGGTTAAATAACTGAGAAAACTTTGTTCGGGATAAGAAAAGTTTACCGTTACCAAAACTAAAACTTCTGTTCTAAGATAAGTTGAAATTGGATTTTATAAAATCATTCATCTTTATTGTGATCAACTTGAATAGACATAGTTTCTGGTTACTCGGTGTATTTAAAAATGTCTAATACTATGCATGTGGGTTGTCCTAAATGCTACAGTAAGAATATTCACATCACCACAGCAAAGCAGATATTTAAGTGCTTCCAGAATATGGCAGAAAGCTAGTATAAAAGTTGTGTATCTGCTTCTGAAATAAAAGATGTTAATTTCCTCAGACAAATAGACAGAAAAAAAAAATTAATGTTGAGAGGCCAGTGTCAGTAGCAACATAGCTAGGCTGCTAAAAATCCCAGACCCCCCTTCCCCTCCCCCCAGCTTGCTATTTGTACAACACTATCAGTCTGGAAACAGAAATCTGCATTTGTTGGAAGTATGGAAGTACAGAAACTTTGCTTTACTTTCTACTTAATATGTTACAAAAAGCATCCAATAACTAGAAAAAGTAATCAACATACAGGCTTTACTTTCTTACTGAGCTGAAAATAGGAAGCTATATTTCAATTTTATAAGCATAGAAGCCATACAGTTTGAGATCACCATAAGCTATTCTGCTTAATTTATTTGAGTTAATACAGTCAGCGGAGCATAGAGAACTATTCTAGTGGCCAGATCTGGATGCCAAATGTAAGCAAAGCAGAAATGCTCTTCAGCTTTTACTGACTGTATTGATTTGGGACATGACTCACTTCCTCCCAGAAGGGCTAACATCTGAGCTGCCATAGTAGACCTAAGGAAGACCTTAGGAAGCTCCTTAAGGAAGCGCCTGTTTAGTTGGCAGCTAGAGGAGGACACCTTGGGGGTTTAAAAAGAAAGAGATGCCTATGTTTATGCAACTGCATGCCATTCTGGATTTCCATTGTCTATAATAGGAGTTTAAGCATGTGTATCACAGGTTGCCTTCTTCCTTTTAAAATGGTAAGTTTAGGTGAACATGATCTGCAGCTGAAGAGCACTCAGGCACAGGTATGATATGAGAAAAGTATCTACTTATGTCCTCTAAAGATAATTGGGTAAACATCTCTGTAATTTGAATGAAGATGCATTGGACGTGTGTTTACACTTACAAGCAGCTTGCCAAGGGTAAATATTACCTGGAAGTGCTGCTCAAATAAATGAGACTTTGAGCACATCTGAACAGCTCTAACTAACTGGATTAATCTGATACCATCTGAAAAACAAAGAAGCAGAAGATTAACTTTGTTATGCAACTGTTGCTAACATCAAACTTCTTATAACAAACTTGGGACGGGACACAGACAGTGATAGAAATCATGGTGACAACCATTAAGGTTGTCTTAGAGATGGAGAAAGTGAAAGAAAATGGAAAAAAAAAAAAATGGCCTTACAATTTAAGAAGGTTAAGGCACTTGAATGTGTCCAGAGGAAGGCAACAATGCTGGGTGAAAGCACTTAATAATATGATCTAACTTTTGGGCAGCCCTGAAGCGGTCAGGCAGTTCGACTAGGTGATCATTGTAGGTCCCTTCCAACTGAAACTATTCTATTCTATTCTATTCTATTCTATTCTATTCTATTCTATTCTATTCTATTCATTGCTGCTTCAGTGAGGCCACTGGCAGCGGATGCAACTATATAATACAGAAAGTAATAAATCTTTCCCTGGAGGGAAGCCATCCACTGACATCTGACTCACGTCAAAGACTGATTCCTTCTGTGCAGGGGCCAGGCCATAAGGCAAGACATGGACAGGTCAGGCAGTTGGGGCAAGTGGTCTTTGGACCTAGGCTAGACTGGAGTAGCTGGACCTTGATCTTTGGGAGCGTGAAATGTGTATGCCATGGAAGAGAAACCTTTACCCATCCTGCTTAATAAATAAATTTAAATTTACATGTCACTGAGTGTTACAGTTCTATTTTTGCATCTCTCCCACCAAATTTCCCCCCGTGACATTAGAGTGAGTAAGTTACCCTGTCAACAGAGTTGGCATATGCAGCCTTTCAGGGATACTATTCTGCCGACAAATACATCAGCTACTTCCACAAAGGCCTTTCTGGAATGAGCATGAGTTGAAACCACACTTCTCCATCTCCTGAAGTACATGTTCAAGGAAGTGTTTAAAGACTGGCTAATGAATGTCTTGTGAAGTAGGCAGCTATTATTAATTCCATTTTTCAGATATTGCAATTGAGATATGAACTAGTAAACTAGCTGATGGCCTCACAAGTTATTGGCAAAGAAAGATAAGAACACAGGTGTTTCTGGCCTCCTGACCCCTCACAAAATCCATAAAACCAATCTCTCTCTATGAATGGATGATGTTATACCAGCCTATGAGCACAGAGCACTCGGAGCTGCTAGAAAAATTTGGAAAAAAAAGAGAACTAGATTTTTGTCATTCTGATGTTGAGATTCTGTAACTGTTCCATTATATATGTTGAAATTCAATGCTGTACAGCTCCTACTCTTCATTTATTTTAATTTTTTTTTCTTCTTTTTTCTTTTCCTTTGGAGAGTTTTTCAGTATAGAAACCAGAAGCTTACAAAGATATTAAAATGGGGGGAAATAAATCAAGTGTATTTTTTCAGCCCACTGAGCAAACAGCACAATGTTCTAACGGCTTCTTAGGGCTCCATCCCGCAATGAAGTATGTAGATGACATGTCTATTGCTATTTTAAAATATAGCTGCCATACTTGTGTGTATGTACATGTCATGATCTAACTCAGCAGCTGGCAACTCGCTAAGCCCTCCCATTCCTCCTAGCACGATAGGGAGGGGAAAAGGACAAAAAGGAAAATTCATCGGTTGAGAGAAAGATAGTTTAATGAGACAACAAAGAAATTACTAACACTAAGACTAACAATAACAATAGCAACAATAGTAATGAATATGCAGACCGTGAAGGAAAATTATCCCAGCTGAAACCAGGACAGTACAACAGAAATGTTATCCAACCTGTATATAGCAAATACAAATAACTACTTATAAGCAAATATATGAACTTAGAGATTTTTTTCTTTTTTTAAAAAAAATGCTAATGTATTCTTTAAGGAATAAAACCACAAGACAGTACTAGTCAAATATAATTGTCATATTTTAGTTCCATTTAAAACCAATTATTTTTATTTTATTTTATTGGATTTAGAGAAGTGCATTACTGTTCTGGGATACCTCAGTCAAAACTTCATTTTATCTCCGTAGTACTATAGATTTCTTAGTCCCAGAGTTAAATACATACTATAATAAATAGAAAAAAGGGATAAAACTTCCATATCATAAAATGCAGAAAATAATTTAAAGGATTTAATTCTTAATATTGTTCTGTATGTTTCAAAGTAATTTCATTGAAACTCTATATTGAGCTGTTCCTTAATGACTTTGCCTATTAAAATCCATAAAAAAATTTCAGTGAAGTGCATGACATCAGCTGATATATATTTAACATCTCTATCTCTTTAGACTATGTACTCCTTCAAGAACTAGTGCATCTAGTTTTCATCATCTCTATTGTCAGAGACCTGTTATTCCATCTCAACTACGGCTTGGTAGTCGTAGCTGAATCTTAACATTAAACATTAGAGTCGCATAATTCTAGGAATGAACATCCATTCTATAACCAAAATCCAGTTCATATCTGAAAACTGATAATTTAAACACAAGTATTCCTCATTCTGATTGGAGGAGTTAATTCAAGTTGTTACTTTTTATGAAGCATATGTGTACCTCACAAATCAATACAATACCTGCCTGATCAGTGAGTTTCTCTGTCTCTAAAAAGCCTAACAGTAAAAGGCTTTAATCCAGAGACTTGTAATCCAAAATAAGCCTTCACTTCTTACACAGATTCTTTGGTGGCTGTCTGTACATACAGGATACAAATCCTCCTTTTAAATAAATCACATTTAGTGGAGAAAAGTGTATGGATACTCCATTTTTGGCAGAAATTAATAAAAAATCTTTTTTTAACAATGAAAACAATTAAAACAAGGATTGATTTAAACAGCAAGGTCTAAGTAGGAGATCTAAAATACATGCTTTTTTCTAAGGAAAATGGGAAAATTAGACCGTAAGTTTTCTTTACCTTCCCTTACTGTTTACTAAACCCTTAAGCGTTCCTTTCTGGTGGTTACAAGTAAGCTTCCACTATTGTCATATAGTTGGTTCCTAGTTTCTTAGCAACCTCAGTTGTGTGGCTAATGTATCACTGAGGTTTTCTGCAAAATAACAACCATAGTGACAGTTACTTACACAATCAGACGGCTACACTGATACTTTTGTCCAGTCTGAAAATCTGTCCTTTTTCATATCACTTTTATCTTGTAGATAAAGGCAGAAGTTAGTTATTGGATTTTTTTTTATTTTTTTTTTTTACTATAAGACTAAATCTTGCATGTATGTCTCTGGTCTTACAGGAGTTTTACTGAAATATAGTATGAGATCCTGTCATCTTTACAGATCTTGCAGTATTCAGTCAAACTGTTCAGACAGCAATACAATTATGGTGAACGGCAGTGGAGAAAATAGACTTTTTATATTTAACTTCATAAGACTATAATAGTATTTTTCTTTAGCAAAGGGTTCTCCTTTCATAACACATGTGAGTTAAGGTGAGTTTATGCAGGGAGCATTTCAGAAAGGTTCTAAGTCCACTTTATTTAATTATAATGAAGTTGTCCTTGGGCAATACTTAGAATTGGTTACACTGACTAAAACATGCCGCTGTTTATATCTTTTTCATATTTTTCTCTGAAAGTTAAATATACCTAGAGGATAAATATTTAATTATCTTGGAGATTTCTGGATGATCTTTCTTTCTAAAATGCTGTAAGTTACTGTAATGATCCCAATCAGGAAGCTACTGTACATTGAGGAATTAGTGATCCACAGTACAGTTAGCCTGAGTAAGTGCCAGGCTCTGCTGTGCTGTGCTGCGTGTCCAGTGTGTCTTTCAGGCTGCGTTGGGCTGCACAGATCTCTTGGACACAGGATAAACTTAGAACAAGGAGCCTTCAGGCAGCTCCCACTTGGTACTGGCAATTACATACCTACACGGCCTTGTCTTCATATAGAAGTGCAGCAAGAAGTTCTCATGAAAACATCCTTTATGAATAGAATAGGTTTCTTGTAATAAAAATATGTAATAGCTCAAATGATCAAAAAGGAGGAACTTCTCTGCATTGAGGGATCTGTGGATCTGCGCAGCGTGAAGTGGAAAAATCCATCTAGTGACCATCTGATGCTGCACAATTGCTGCACAAATGGGCTGCCAGCTTCTGAAGGTCTGAATGATTTATTTACTATCAATACTCCTCTTCTTATACTGTCTTAGCAGATTCACATTTTTAGCTTGCCATTTGTTGCTGGGCCTTTCTTCTCAAAAGCCAGAAAGAAACCTGCAACCTCCCTCCCTCCATCCCTCTCTCTCAGCCCCCCACCCCTTTCCCTGGTACAGTATTCACTAAACATTTTTTACATAATTTCTCTCTATTTTCAGGAAAACTTCATTTTAACCCAGTGCAATTTATATGGACAAAAAAGAACGGACTCAAACTGATTTAAAAAACAGTTCCACCAGCAACATACTTGAAGCGTGACAGAAATTTACTGCAGGTTGTTCCTGCATAATAAAATATCTTTGGTTTTGTGTTGCTGATTGGTTTTGTGGTTTGTTTTTCTTTAAATTTTGATAAAATATATTCTCTATGAATGAAGAATTCTAAAATTTATTTTACACCTTTTCTACATAAAAGAACTTATTTCCCTTCCCTTTCAAGGTAATTGGTTTAAAAAACTGGCAGAACTCTAGAAAAAACCTTTGGGATGCTAGATTATGAAATTTTCAATCCAAAATAATTCTTCCAACTTTATAAAAGATTAGATGCAATAGTGCTTTTCAGACAGCACTCTGACTATTTACATCACTGATGTGGTGCTTGATCCTTAATTTCTTTGCTGCATTTGTAGATAACTGATTTGCACCATATACGAGTGTATTGTTTTGAAATGTTCACAAAGCTCCATTTGACTTTCTTACCAGAACGTAGAAATTAAACCTTTCCAGTCTGAAACAGTAAAATAAATAAGTTTTCTTAAGCATACTTCTAACTTTAAATATTGAACTGCCTAAGTGAAAACACAGTCTGCATCGTGCCTGATGTTTACACAGGATGAAATAAACAGAAATCTTAAAATAGGTTTTGAAATAGTGAGAAACTTTCTTCCCTTAGGTTCACTGAATTGAATTTCAGTAACTTCTTCTAAATTTCTGTGAACCTAACTGTAGTCAGGGCTTAGCAAAAACATACTGTGGTGAAAATCCAAAGCTTTATTTTCATTTGCATCATTTCACAGTGTGAAGTAGCCCTAAAAGTGTTTCATTTCATTTTAAGTGAATCTGACACAAGTATAATGGCATTCTGTATCAGTTGAGTGTAAGAGAAGCAGGTCACTGGCTTGTTAACACACTGTATCTTCTTACTCCAGGAATATCAGTTAAGAATGTTGCTTGCATTTATAATGCATAAAGTTTGTGGAAAAAGAAACCTATTGACTGTGCTAAAGCTTGTTACCTTTGCTGTGGCTTAGTAGACAGCAGCAATGACAACAAAATAAAATCTGTAAAGGCTGCAATATCTAACATGTGCAAGGAAGTCTTTTAGAGTTGGTCTGTTACATATAATTAGAACTACATTTTTGTGGTGAGGCCATCATTAAGATCCTTAAGTGTTTCATCTTCCACAGTTAAACATCAGGGGTTCAATTTCCTTGCCTAAATATGTGTCCATTGTGATTTCAGATATTTTAGGACAATGGAAATATCCACACAGAATGGCAAGATTACGTAGGAACCTTTGCTTTTTTGGAGGAGTATCTAGAGGCTCAGCAGCTTATTCACAAGTGTCTTCATGTTGTAAACAGTTAGATGTAGGCAGCCAAATCAAGCCCTAACTAAAACTAACAGGAAATGAAATAGACTTTAATATATATTAAGGGAATTTAGGGGGAAAGAAACCTGAATGGAAAATATGTATAATAAAACATGTAAACTATTTCCCAGACTCCTACTGACTGTTTGCTTTAGTCGTAATAATTGGAATTCACTTTATCAAATTATAACGCACACCTATATCTCTCTGTGCAGATGTGTATGCAAGCCACTTATATTTCATAAAATCATAGAATCCTAGAATATTTCAAGTTAGAAGGGACCCATAAGGATCACTGCATTCAGTAATAACTTGTCCATAGATAGAAAACCAATAAATTTTGAAATGTACTTAGGTCTTGTGTGAAAGATATGGATTTTCTGTAGTTCTTGTCTGCTAGTCCTAACCATCTGTCTCAGATTCACTGTGTCTCAGATGGCACAAAAGTGCCTATACGTGCGCACCTAAATTAAGTCTTTAGTCAGTATGATCAATGTTACCTTGAAAACTACTCATGTCACCGTAAATTAGGCACCTTCATTCGGTCAACTGAATAGCTCTTAAGCTCTGTCACCTATGGTGATTAGGGACTTTATTAACTTGGCCAAATATATATCTGTTTAATGAGATCTGAGATCTGCATAAGTCTGGCAGATATGGCACCTGCCCTGTCTGGAAAGTCAGATGGAATATACGTAACACAGTCTGAGGTAAAGAAGACAGCACTGGACACCTATGCTTAGGCAACTGATCTGAATGAACATGTACAGATTTATGTTACAGTTAAATGGCCTAAACTTGAATCCTGTCTAACATACATATGCTTCTAAGTTATTCACAGATGTATAAACAAACTGTTCATTGACATATGCTTGTATCATTCTCTTCCTCAGAATGCAGGTCACCAAGAACCTTACTTGAAATTAAAGGCAGGAATGTTTCTTATCTTCACTAGAGAACATGACTTCCGTAGGTCACTTTTGACAAAATTATTTTCTTTGTTTGATTATTTTCCTTTACTGCCTTTAGAATTGTGGATATTTTCAGCCCCTTTTCAATTAACTTCACAGAGAAAGTTTATGTAACCATTCTCATTTGATTTACTTCTTAATCTCTTCTGGCTGCTTATTATTGTATTACTGGGCACAGAGATGCTTATGGGTTCTCAGATCCAGATGTGTCTCTCATCATGTTGCCTAACCATATCACTCTTTCTACCTTGTAGTTAGGTTGCTACATAACGCAAACCTGTCAAAACAAACTAAATAGAAGGTGTGACGTACACTTAGATTCCTGACCTTGATGAATAGGGACTGCTCTGATATTTTACCACAGCATTTGCCAGCATGTGAGATTATTTTCAGCTTCATTTTATAATGAATGGATTGAGATCCGCCAATGGAAACCATATCTAGGCTGTGTATTGTTACACTACAAATAATTTGAATTTCTGTAGTATCATTTTTGTGAAATGCATACGGTTGCTTTAGTGATACTTTGAAAAACAAATAATTAACAGAAAATTTTTCTGTGTACACAAAACTGGAACCGTATGCAGAAAAAAGTAGTATTACTATGGCAATATTACAGTAATATTAATCAGTAAAGAAGTCTACCATCCGGGAAAAGATCAGGCACTGTCTGTTTTCAGATGTGAAAACAGAAACTCTAGATAAATAATATGGAATTTTACCAAAAGATTCAAGAAAATGTCAAGAGTGTTTGTTTGCTTTCAGAGAAACACACAAAAGCTGAAGAAAATAATTTTTCACTTTTTCATCAAAATCTGATTTCATTGATTTGGAGGGAGGGAGAAGGAGATTTTTTAGAAAAGTGTATTTCAGCCTGAGATATGGAGAGGGAAAGAAGGCTGTAATATTCAGAGAGATTTTGCAACCTTAACCTCAAGCTAAAGCCACCAGGAGTCGCTCAATAACGGTGACAGCACATGATTCATTTCACTTGTTTCATTTTTCCAAGGACAATTGTCCAAAGACAGGGAAAAAAAAGCAGTCTGCCCCTTTTCTTGTCTATCACATTTCATCCGTGGCTTCAAAGTCAGATCTTTTCAGCCCAATTCTGCAGCTGAAAATGCTCAGGAAATAAAACTCAACAATAGTTATATTTTTTACAATAGAAATAATAAGAATTGGAAAAGTGTGAGGAATCTCATTAAAAGCTATTGTTTTTAATTTATAACATTAGTCACAGTTTACAATATTTCAAGTTGATGTTCAATGGTTGCACGTTATTTTATAGTCTTTTGAAGCATAGCATAAGTAAGTGAATCTGCACGAGGGTATATTTTCTAAGCATCATGAAGACATCTTGTGATTCTTGATACACAATTTTGAATTCTTCAGGATACCTCCACTAAAATTATTAATGGCTCAGCCACAGCTGTGCCAGTACTATATTCTTCTCACTATTGAAGCATGAGAATAACTTCCCTTTCTTACGTATTTGTTCTCATAATGCTGCGGTACTGGAAGCAGTCCAATGTTATCCCAGCCTTACGTCTAGGAAATTGCGTTACAGAAATATCAAGGCCTTAATCCTACAATTACTTAGACATCGTAGAACGGAATATTGGTAAATCTCTTCATGCTTAAGAACCTCTTGGCCCAAGATTAAATTTTTTTTAATGTGGTACTTACAGAGAATGAGTGAAATTGGATTACTCACCTTTTGGAAAATTAGGCCCTTGGCATATTCAGTTTTTCATTTGAAAAGGACGGGAAAGAAAAAGAAAAGGGGAAAAAAACCTCCCACACAAACCAAACCAAACTTTTCTTAATGTTATTTTGCAGCTGTATGAACTTCCAAAAATCTTCAGTGATTCAGTAAAATTCTACTCATCTTTGATGTTAACAAAAACAATATCAGCATTAGTAGGCATTCTTCAAATTCACAATGTACATTGCTATCATAGAATGTGAGACAAAGCATGTAAGTAATGGGACTCCTTCAGGTCTCTGAGGTACCTACAGCTACTAATTGTATCTTCAGCTTAATCTTCCTGATTCTTTGCAAAATCCACATGGACAGATAAAAAACAAACTTAGACATTGTTAAAATAACTTTGCCTGATGCACACCCTTGCTTTCTCAAACAGAAGTTCTTCCAACAAACGTGACGTTGACAACAATTAATTGCACTGTATGACCTTGTATCAAAGCATGATTTGCTCTCAGACATCAAGGTTATTTCTCTAATGACTTCTGTTTCTTCTAAACTTATGTTTAATTATTTGTCTGTGGTAGCTATTTAAGAGGTTAATCATTGGCATGTAAGCAGTGTTATAGGCGAGTCAGGGGTTTAACAGTCCCCTGATGTGCATTCCAAATGGACATGGGATTACAGAGGTTCAAGAGCAGCCCTTATTTGCATATATTTTGAAATGCTCCTTGAAAATTTAGAATTCCAGACAAGCATAACTATGTGAAGATAAGAAACAAGCTTTCCCACATTATGCAAATTCCCATCCAAGTCAGAGAATGCCACTCCACTTCTGGAGCTGGGAGGGTTTGCACATTTGAACTTCACAGAGTTCAGCTCAGCTCTCTGCCCTTTTCTTTCCTCCTCAGTAATTATTCTTAACTGTGGCATTGTATCTCTAAGATATATGTGAGCAAGTGCATACAAAATTAATCTTCACTCAGGCTTTCTTTGGATTTTTTATCTCTTTCTATTCCTCCTACTAATGGGTAGGTTATGACATTCAAATGCGCTTATGTGTGGAGTTCAACTCTGTCATTTTCAGAGGTTAAAAAATCATTTAAAATATAGCCTGTGGCAAACGAGTCCTGTGACTGAGACAAGTTCTTCTAAGTATAATTTCTGTTCAGTGTCATTCTAATTGTGGAAAAAAGAAATACATCTCTAAAGTAAGAAAACTTGTTTACTGACAGTAGGACTAGTATTTACAATGACTGATGCATAGGCATTGTGCAAACATAAAATGACACTGTCATATCTCAAAATATTTTAAAATCCAAAGAAATAAATGAGAGGAGAGCAGAAGTCTAATTTTGATAACAAATTGCAAATACACTTTAGCAAGACATAACGGTTCATAAAATGCTCATGGAAAAGCCTGAAAGTGACAGAACAGGTTGCTTTCACCCATCTTGGTGTAAAAAAAAAAATCAGACTTTTACTCCACGGAAGATCTGCAGTGAAAAGGTGTGATTTTTGTTCTTTGCTTGGGCTGATTAATTTTGACTAGTCTCCAGAAAGATCTGTGCCCCTGAATGTTTCTTTGGGCCAAATATAGGAGAGTTTTCACTGGAAAGATGAGAGACTGGGGCAGAGGTCAGTTTCTTCTGCTACAGAAAAGAAACATTTAGGAAGTAGAAGGGGTCAGCTCCAAAAAGACAGCTGTGCTGTTCCTGTTTGGGTGAGGGAGAGGATAACCAACTACTACTACTGAGGAGAGTATATACACCTTTCTTGCTCCACCAGTGGCTGCCAGACTTATTTTCTGGGGTACCAACACAAGCAAAGTAGGTTCTTAGGACTATAGTCTGCTATAGGCTTCTGGTAAGTGGTAGCATGAATCCTTAAGTGAAATTGTAACTTCAATAAAGTCAGGGGGAGCTTTCTTACTGACTTACAAGGAGACAGAATTTCATGCATACTCTGAAGAGCCTGGCTTTGAGATGAAAAGCAAACACTAACAAAAGAAGGAACTCTTTGTCTGACAACGACTCCTTTGTGTGGAATTGTGTCTACAGTAAAATAGGATGGAATAAAATAAAACAGAAAAAAACTGAACTGTTTTGCTTTTTCTCCTGCACCAGTTAACCAGGCTGAACATGTAGAGCTGCAGGAAACTGCACTATCATAAATGCTACACGGCACTTCACTGAGCTGCTTTTTGGAAAATTTCTCTTCCATCAGGACAAAGATTTTGGGAACAGGATTATGAGAATTCAAGAAGGGCTGGCTGAGCCAACAGTGAGCTTGGAGGCTATGTCAAAGAATGTAAACTTAGCCTTGAAAGGCTGCTATTAGAAATGAAAGTAAAATGCAACATGAATATGGCATATCTGAAGAATTGCCTATGTTTTTTAAAAAATTTAGTAAAATGCCTAATTTTGTTAAGTTAAATACTGTTTACATCATTTTTTTCCTGAATGAGAAACATTTCCTCCTTTCAGATTCTAAAAATTAAAATTTCTCCCATATTTTCCTAATTCAGTGAGAATCTACTGAAGTGAATATTTATATATATGAAATTACTAACCCTGGAAAATACCAGGGTTACTCAGTGAGATAAAGTACTATTGGTACCTGATAATTTATTTAAAACAAACAGAAGTCTTCAATTTCTTCTGTAGGTGACCTGCACGGTAAGGTAGTTAAATGGATAAAATTATAAAAAAATAAAATCATTCGAACTCACAAGCAAGACATTAAAGCAAAAGAATATGCAATGAGCGGTCAAAAAAAAATCCATTACTTCTTATCTTAACTTCTATTATCATCATTTTATGCCATGAAATTACAAGCAATGGGCTTACCACAGTAACTTCTATGGAACCTTTACGAAAGTTTGGTGGGTTTTTTTTTTCAGTTTTAACACAATGTTAGAATATAATTACAGTATTTTAATGCAATAGCTGAAAATGCTTCAGTGTTCCATTCAAGAGATTAGCTTTATGGAAATTAGACCAGAGTTTACTTCAGATTTCAGGTTCAAGACTTTACAGGTCCTTTATCCTATGAAAAGTAAAGCAATCAGGAAGTAGTTTGGACAGCACCTTCAGTTTACAATGACTAGTGGGCTTCTGAAAAAATAGCTCTGGACCCTTGAATATATTCAGAGAAACGTTGTCCTGATGGACAGCTGGGTGGGTTTTCTGCATTACTATTTTATGGCAGGCGAGAAGAAACCTCAGATCTGCCACTGTCAAATAAATGCATAAGGTAGATATGTCATTGTTAGTTCTTTGGTGGAGAGGACAGGTATGAATTTAAAAGAAAGCAATGTTCACATCTCCTCAAACAAAAGAAAAGCCTTTAAAATTTCAGATGTAGCTACAGTTTGAAAAGAAGCATGGATAAAATTAATCCCATCAAGGCAGAGGAAAACTCACAAAATCCATGACAATCTTACAGACTGCTACTCTCTTAAAGTGACTGCACTGGAGATAACAGCCACATACTGAATGCAGGAAAAAGTGGTAAAAATGAGGAGGGGCAAGACGGAGTTTGGAATGTTTGAATTTCTCACATAATATTGCTGTAATCTGAGGAATGGTCACATTGCATTTGCATTGGGTTAATGTGAAAACCAGTTAAAGAGTGAAAATCACTGACTTCTTAATCATAGCACTCAGGGCTATATATATTAAGAATAAATTATGGTAAAATGCTGTATCTTTCATATTCAGCATATAGGGTTTGGGTCCACTTTAGCAAACTTGAAGTAATGTTCATAAACTGCTACTAAAATCACTATTGCGTCATTTCCCGAAGTATGCAGAACAGCAAGAGAAATGTAGTTTCATGCAGTTACTTTTCTGGACTGCATAAATGCATTCAATGAATACTAGAGACACAGATGTTAAGCAAGTGGGAGATCTCAGATGTTTCACAAGAACTATTGAAATAATACCTCAAAGACATAAGTGATGAATAAAATACCAGAAACAAAGGAAAACAAGTCAAAACGGAAGTAGTGAGGAGAGTAGTAGCAACATTGTTATGCAGGTCATTTTTTACTGATGATATCATTGAGATATCACTCAAAAGTAGATGATAAATGAAACATTATCCATTTCAGTCCTGCCTAAAGTGGATATGCTACAGTCAGGAGTAATTTCAAGACAGTTGGGATTACCTTAAAGTTTTCAGCATGACAATAAACTAATAGAGGTGATAAGAAGATCTTTTTCATATCTAAATAAAAACAAAGAAATTCTGTCTTCCTTCTTCACTGTGTTATCTCAGCAGTATGTATTAATAATTTAAGAAATAGGCTATCTCAACAGAATTCCACTACATCAATCTCCATTCATGCTATACACTGCACAAGCAACAAGGACAAATTTGACCAGCAGAATATAATTTGTTGTCAATATAGTACAAGCAAGAGAAATTATACTGAACAGAGTGTTATGTAATTGTGGTAAGTCAGTATCCAAAGAGTTATCTCAGGTATTTTTGTAACTCACTGATTATAACAAGTACATATGCCTTAGAAAGGTATCTGTCCTAATAGCTCTTACAATCTTGAAACATGTAAAAAGATCATATAAGGAAAAAATCAACACATAACACATACAACATGCCTTTATGACATCAGCAGTCTTAATCAAGAAATGTCAATCTTACTTAGAATCATAGAATCATAGAAAGTTTTGGGTCAGAAGGGACCCCTAGAGGTCATCTAGTCCAACCCTCCCGCAGCGAGCAGGAACACCACTAACTAGATCAGGTTGCCCCAACCTGGTATTGAATGTTTCCAGGGATGGGGCCTCCACTACCTCTCTGGGCAACCCGTTCCAGTGTTTCACCACCCTTATTGTAAAGAATTGCTTCCTTCTATCTAGCCTAAACCTACCCTGTTTTAGTTTAAAACCATTACCCTTCATCCTGTCACTGTTGTCTCTACTGAAAAGATTGTCCCCATCTTTCCTATAGGCTCCCTTTAAGTACTGAAAGGCTGCAATCAAGTCTCCCTGCAG
>Ga0065711_1007076_pt1 | contig 32886 bp, 21 predicted proteins | sample Hoacrofraction12_FD_59098 | JGI IMG/M metagenome (GOLD analysis project Ga0065711, IMG submission 59098) | Hoatzin crop microbial communities from Cojedes, Venezuela - Epithelial fraction 12 v2 (version 2) | ecosystem: Host-associated > Birds > Digestive system > Esophagus > Crop | place...
CCTGGACAAGGTCCTGTGCAGCCTGCTGTAGGTGACCCTGCTTCGGCAGGGGGGTTGGACTAGATGACCCACAGAGGTCCCTTCCAACCCCTACCATTCTGTGATTCTGTGTTTCCTAGGCATTGGAAATGTGGACTGGCTTCAGCAATGGTGAATAACCTGGCCAGAATTCGAAGTGTCTACCTCCTCCCCTACAGTTTCACAAAAACATTGTAACATGAGAGTTTTTATTGTGTGTTACTACGGGCTGTGCCTAGTGTAGCACAGTTGAGTGCTCTAGCTCTGAACTTTCTGCCTCTTCTGGAGAGAGATGAATCCCTTGCTCTGTTTTTGTTTGTTTGTTTTCCACTTCTTCCCCCTTTTGTTTTTTAACTGTGATTTCTGTCCTGGCTGTGAGAGCCCTTTCCCTGTGCAGGGGTTTGGAGCTGATGTTACTTTGAAAAGCCTTGGCGTACTGAACTGCCATTCTTTGTGGTGGTGGGGAAGAAAAACATTTAACTGAAGAATTACTGACCGCTTCTGCTTCTAAAAAAGTTTGTGACTAATTTTAAAGATCTTTTGCAATCCCATTGTAGAAGAGGAATTCTTAGCTGGAGCCATTGAGGAACTCGCCCATATAAAGTATTTTGGACATGGACATTAGACTTTGAAAATCATGTACTTTTTGTTAACTTTAAATTTAGTCTCAAAGTCTGTAGACTTTTTTAAAATGGGTGGATCTTTTGATTGCTGCTTGTTTAAGAGTATTCTGACGGCTGCAGTGCCAGAGGCTGTTCCAGCTATAGAAATTACTCTTTGACCCAACATACAGTGGTCTGATATCTTGTGTGTCTGCACTGCTCATGGTAGTGGACAGGCTTCTGTCTCAGGACATCGCTAAGGGAGCTGGCGCTGGGGTGTGATGTCTCAAATCAAGCCCCACCAGTGTGCTGTTTGCTTCCTCCCACGTTGCCAAGGTGCGGGCTATGGCAGCTGGCTGCAGGTCAGGACACTTGCTGCTGTGCGTGCCCGGGGCTGTGCAGGCTGTGTTCAGCTAAGGGGAGGATGCTGGAGCGGTTCGGGAAGAGGCCCTCGTGACGGCCATCAGAGCCCCTGTGGTCCCTAAGCATCTCCTGCAGGTCCTGCTCGGTTTGAAGCTGGGGACAGCTGCCCCGTGGCTTCAGGAGTTGGGACTGTAGGAGTGGGATAGTTCAGAGCGATGCCAGCTCTCACAGGTGTGGTCTGGCAGGGGAGAAAGCTCTCCATGTGTGTCTGGCGTCGGGTTGGACCCCACTGTCTGCTGGGGATCCTGCACTGAGGATGGGTACTTGCACCACTCTCTAGAGCAGGGTAATGTGTTGGTATGGAAACCCATCCTAACCGCTCATATTAAAAACACAAATGTGAAAACCTTCAAAGTTAATTTTAGTATTTTTAGCCTGGCATCTAAAGGGACTGCAAGTCTGACAAACAAAATCTCACCCAGATGTTGTTATTTTGCACCAAATTTAATTTCTTCCTGCTGAAGCTAGTGGCATCTCTGCTGATAAAGATCAAGGGAAATTGTCTGGCATTTACAGAAAATCTCATCCAGGCCTATCTGTTACAATGTTCACTTAGCAAAGTTTATTAGATTATTAGTTTTAGACCCTTGGGCTTTTTCTTTATTGCGGTTAAGAAGGAAAAATCCCAACGAAAAAAATCTTCCCTTCACTAAATTTAAATGGTACAATTAGCTCCTCGTCTTGTCTTACAGGCATTTTTAAAAATTATGGAGATGATTTAAGTAGTGATTTAATCCTTTGGAAACTTGCTGCATTTGACAGTGTTAAAATGGATTGTGTCTGCCTTCACTGCAATTAAATCTTACTCTAGAATTTCTTTGCGGGCAGGTTTGTTCGCTTTCATGCGGTGTATCCGTGCTGGTGCCCGCCTGTGTGTGCACCTCCTGGTTCGAGTTCTCAGCCTACAGTAACTCTGTTGTGTACCATGCAGCTGGGCTGAACCACATCGCTTCAAAACTTGCTCATGTGTCTTTTCACAAGTGACATTTAGTACTGCTCTGGGGTTCTCAACCAAACTCACTGGCGAGTTAGCGCAACCAACCTGCTGTGGCAAACGGCGACAGCCCTGCCTACACTTTGCTTTTCTCCCCTCTCTTTCCCCTGACCTTAGATCTTAGCTTTTTTTGGGGGGGTTTCTGTCCCTGCCACGACCTAATCTTTTTTCTATTAAAAGAACAAAAAAAAAAAGCCAAGCCCTCAACAGCCCTCGTACTGTTTTCCTAAATATTAAATCTGAATAGCTCAGCTTTGTGAAAGGTGAACTTGGACAGGAAAACACCAGAGATGTTCTTGTTTTTTTTCCTCCTTCCCCCACTAAAGAACTCTGTTCCCCAGGGTTCGGTTGTGTGCATGTTCATCAGTCTGATGCCTTCTGCTTCCTAAGTTTGGGAATTTGCTTTTGAGTGATCGCTTCATTTCTTGTCCTGCTTATTGACTGTGTTGCATTGTGGATAGCAGAGAATTTAAGCTTTAGCAGCTGCTCAGATGCAGGTCTCGTAGCACGCTTCTAGTTCTTTGTCCAAGGGAAAAGGTACTTTTTTAAGAAGGGGAAAGACTGCAACACTATAAAACACAGAAGGACCCTCCAAGAGAAGAGGAGCATCTGTACCCATTGCTTTGTGTAGGACTTGTTGGTAATCTCCCCGCTCCGGCAAGTGGCAATGGAGAGCTGACTTTTAGGGGCTGCTTCTGCGGGGGTAATGCAGTCTGCTTGTGGAGAAAGTTGCTTTCATTATTTTAAGTGATTACCAAAATGGGTGATCAGCAGGATCTTGCGTTGTCCTTCTGCAGGCTCTGCTGTTGACGCTGGTCAAGCCCTGGAGCAGGCTCTCTTTGCATGGTGCAAACGCCATGCTGTCGGAACTCGTCGGTGCCCGCTATGCGATCTCCTGGCAGGGATGGTGAGGTTGCTGGGGCCGGCGAGGTAGCAGTGGTGGAAATCTGAAGATACACCATATGTTTCTGACCTTGAATCTAGCCACCCTGCCACTTGTGTGGGCACAGGGCTTGCTTCCACCCACTTCCCAAATAGCTCCTGTGGGGCTGCAGAGCTGCTGGGACTCTGGGAATGTGGGGGACAGTGGGAAAGCAGGAGTGCAATTACACGAACTGGGAAAATGGCCGTGATGCTGCAGTTGAATCCCCCTTGGTGAAAGCCTGTTGGCTTAAATTAAGACCTGATCTGTTCCCTCTGGAAAGCAATGGCATTTAACCTTCTGTAAATGGCAGCTGGAAGAGGAAAGGAGCTCTGCTGCGTACCTGAGTGGAGCTTGTAAGGGCTACGGAGATTTGAGGGGCTTTTGGGATGTGTGTTTCAGAGTAGTTTCTAGAAAGACCGTGATAAATCAATCTGGATAAACCTGCCTGTACGTGTATGGTATTCTTGTATTTGTGGGAGAATCCTGTTTCTTCTTCCCTCCGGAGCTGAGCCCTCGGCGGTTCTGGTAGAGCAGGCGGGGTGGGGAGGATGTTGATTCATCTTCCCTTGTGTGCTGTTGTAGGATAAAGGCAGAGCTGTAGCTCTTAGTCCTACCAGGCAGCTCTGAGGCTGTAAATCCTCCATTAGGCATAAATGCAGCCATTTTGATTATTTATAGTTATTTACACTATCCATTCATATCTGTCAGGAATGAAGGCGGTTTTGACATTGCAAGCTTCTATCGGGTTATCTTTAATCAGCTTAGAGACACCTAAGCCACAAATATATCAAATAGCCGATACTAATGTTGGAGTCCTCTAAAGTATGACTGAATTATTTATTTTGTTATGATGAAAATGTCTGGGCTTTATTGGGTTTTCTTTGAAGAACTTGATTCTGCTTGAAGTCTGGAAGATAAAAGATCAGCGATTGTCTCTCCAAGTTTCTTGTTCCAAATCCTTCAAGGCTTTGCATTTTTCACGAGCCGCTGTTACTACTTCAGAGTCAAGGTGAGGAAGCTGAGATTTCTTTTATTCTATGAAAGAGGTCTAAGTATATAAAAACTTTTATCTTTAGTAATTATGCCTTGCACGGGTAAATCCAAGATGCGTGCGGTTCAATGAGTTGAGAAGAGATGGGCTGCGTGGTGGGAGTTAGTGCACGTTAATAGCCAAGAAGGGCCCACTGATACCAGCGCTGCCCAGCAGAGCTCGTGTCTTATCGTTTGGGAGAGTTTAATAATCCAGCGTCTGAAAGCCAATTAAGTCTGACAATGCAGGAGAGTCTTTCAGGTGCCGGCAGTAGGACGAGCCTTGGTGGACAGGCTTTAGCACCGTGCTCTCCGAGGGGCTTCGGCTTTGGCTGTGCTGCAGACTGCTGTTGCTAAAGAGGAAAGAGGCAGTGATATGGAGCAAGCAGGAGAAGTCTGGCTTGAAAAGTTAATAATTATTTCTTGATGTGTAAAGCAGTGGAGGTGAGACGTGCTGAGAGTCTTGGAGTTGAACCATCCCTGCAGAGGGGAGATGTGCCCTGGGGACCAGCGGGCCGCAGTTGTGGTGTGTGTATGGGTTCGGATGTCTGCCGGGTGCAGGCTTGGACCATCGGCCAGGCTGCTTGCACAGGTTTTCTGTGTAGGAGAAAAGTGGTTGTGGTTAAGTGAACAAATGTTAAAACAAAGATACTTAGCAGTAGTCAAATGTAATATGAGTGGGGTGGTCAGCTTAATAGCTGCAGGTGTGTTGTGAAAAGTGCATGTGAAAATGTGAACTCTTGCTTGTGGGCCTGTGAAATATTAAGCTGATGTTTTAGAGTAGACTCAAAGAATGAATTCATTTTTGGATGAAAATATTAAAACTCTAATCAGACTTTGCAAGTGAATAAGCACCACAAATAAATCTCTGCATCATCTTATTCCTGTGTCTAAATAGTCCTCCGCTAACTAAAGTCTCACTGCATCCTTCTGTCATGAATGTATCTCCACAGCGGCAGTTCTCCTCTCTGAAAGCTTCTTGTTTGGTGGCAGTTTTTATTTTTTTTATTAATGTGTATTTAAAATAGGAATTGTCTCACTGGGTCACTTCAGGCCGATATTCTGCCTTTGGCAGTGGTTCCTGCCAGATGCTTTGGACGCACGAAGTTTGTAGTGGAAAACTATGGCGAAATGTTTCCCAGGTTGGTAACGATGTTCTAAAATGATGATTACAGGTAGGTGGAAAGAGCTGTCTGCATAATGAGAGATCTCGGGTTGTCAGAATTGGTCTAGGGAGGTAATGTTTCCTTTCAAATAACCAGAAGTTATTGTTCATAAATCACAGTTAATCTGTTTATTACACTAGCATACTAAGCTGGAAGTCTGGAGTGTGCTATAATGCTTAGCTTTAGGAGCAGAGCTGTAATAGTAGCAGCAGTTTCAAATGATTTGAAATTGGGGGATCAGCAAAATGCAGGAGTTTGTGGAGGCTCTGGGCATTAAAAATGACTGCTGAGGATTGATGAGTTTCTTTAACAAATTGTAAAATCCATCATGCAGGAGTTAGGGCATGAAACTGCCCTCCTGAGCTGCATAAACCATAGGTTTGGAAGTATTGCATGACAGTGCACACTACCGGGAAGGGAGATTTTGAAATATGGTTGGTTTTGCTTTTGTTTCTTCTGTTGCTGTCTGGAGTTTCAACGCCAGCACGGCGTTGGTGTGCAGCTCATCAGGCTCTGGGTGTGCTGGATGGGGCTGGTCCCAGGAGGAGCCTTTTGGTGCTCCTCATGGTGCTGAGCCCGAGACCTGAGGCTTTCCTCTCATCTGGGAATGACTCCCTCTCCTCTACTTCAGTCTATACCAAGAGTGGTCGTGTTTCTCACGATCTTCCAAAACCCTGGTGCCTCTCAGACAGCTTTGCACAGCCCTTACTTGCAGCTGATGGAGAGCTTGGCATGTCTCTTTGGGGTGCCTCCTTGCAGGAGGGGGCTTGTTGGCTTTTGCTGCTGTTTCCCTGCATCCCTGATTGACCTTTGCAATATACACCCACACCAGTGGCCTCTCACACTCCCATCTGCATGTCCACATGGAGAAGACCTCTCTGGGGTCCCTGTGTTTGGCATCCATAGGCTTGTTGCTGCGGGAAGAGGCTGCATCGTGCCCTTTGCCGAGGTCTGGGAGCTAGCAGCGGCTCCCTGGCACATCTGTGGAAGAGTGAAGTGTGTGCAGTGGGAGATGGCCCCAGCCCCATGGTCCCTGCTTTTGGGGTCTTCATAGCTTGAAGGGTGCAGCCATGGGGAACTGCGTGTAGTTGAGATCCCTTCCCTGTGTCCTGCCTATCTTTGTTTTTTTCCCTGCAATTAAATACTGCTGATGCCCTTCCCCTCATCGGTGAAATGAGGCTTGGAGGTTAATAGGGGCCTTTTTGTAACTGCATACATGCTGCTTCAGCAGCTTTTAAACACTGCGCTTGGTGTCTGGGTTTAGGACTCCCCAGTTCAAAGAGTGCAGAGGAATTCCTGGATGCTGGTGGACCTGCCTTCTGCTGCTGGGGTACTGTCGCCTGCCAACTCTGCTGCTGCTTTTCTGCTGTGAAAGGGGACGGTGCTGCCCGCTTCTGAGGGGGGTAGGGAGGCATTGCCCACGGGCACCAGGGGCTGCTCCCTGGGCAGGGTCCTGGCAGATGCTGCACTCATGTCCTCTTGTGTCCGTTGTGCTCTGCCTCTGGAGGAGACGTGGACCTTTCAGATGGGGAGGTGTCTGGGCTGGGTCTCGGCAAGAACATCGTGGCCTTGCCGAGATGCCCATGGTGTCTCCTGCAGCTCCTCCATGTCCCTGCGTTGTGCAGCATGGTGGTGCTGCCTCTGCCTCATCTGCTCTGAACCCGCGCTGGCAAAACACGATCCTCCGCCTGCGTTCCCCGTCTGGGCAGGGATTGTGAGATAACCAGGAAGTGAGGGCTCCTGTGTTCCTTTGAGTCTTCTGCTTGTACAAGTGGGATGTTTTCTGTAATTACCTTTTGAGCTGCAAGCTATCATCTTTTGATAGTTCAATACTAACATTCTTAAAATGCCTTCTAATGCTATAAAGCAGTCAAATTACATCTTGGTAGCTTGCAGTAGGAAGATGTAAATGTCACATTACCCTTGAATGTGGTATTTATAGAACTGCTTGGTGCCATTGTAATTTTTTTGGTTTTTTCCTTTGTAATTCCAGTACAAAAATGGGCACAGCAGCATCTTCCATCTCTTGGCCTGAAAGGAGAAATAGAGGCATTCTCATTGTGCAAAGTGTTTAAAATGGAAGCTGGTTTGCATTTGATGGGGAGGAAAAGGGGAAAGAAGCCAGCACCCAGCGATAAAGGCAGGGACTGTCTCTGTAAAGAAAATATTTTGCTAGATTGTCATCTACTTTACTTTTAAAGAGGCAATAAGATACAACGATAAAATGGCCAATGGTGCATTTCATCTGAGGGAAATGAACTCTTGCTGAGCCAATTAAACTGTCAATATGCTGTGGTTTCACATTCCCTCGAGCAGACTGGGTCACCTCAGGTGTGTTACTCACTCTGACTTCACCACTGATGTGAAATCAATTTTAGCAATTTATAATCTTTCATTTTACTGTGAAAGTATATTAATCTGTGAAGAACACCACTCAAACAGTGAGGATAGATGAAAGCTTTCTACACGAGTGTGTATAGCTGGCAGTGCCTCTTGGATTATCTGGTACATAGAAGCCTGTGTAAACTTTGGGCACACAGGAGGCACCAACAATCTGATCTTCAAGCTTTGGGCTTTATCCTTAAAATATCCTAAAATCGTAGCAGAACATTACTCTGGGTGACCTTGTTGCTTGCTCCATGGATGCTGTTTATCTGAGGTAAGTTTTTTTCTGGCAGCTTCTTGGAGCTTCTGTTGCTTTATGGGTTGTTGATGGATGCTTGGTGCAGCTCAGAGGTGGTGTCCCTGTGGTGGTCCTTTCTCTGCTTTACCAAGCAGAGCATACAAAGAGGTGGTCTGCTTTTCTCTGAAGGGCCTTGGTAGCTTTATGGGTTCAGGCAGTAAAGTTCAGTGCCTACACAGTGTTTATTTACAAAAGTAGCGAACTGAACTTTCTAAAACATCTTGTCTTCCTCTCAAAATGAAATCTTGGCTTCAGGAGCTCTGTGGGTGTTGGAGGATGGTCATGTTGTTGCATAATGGTCACCTCTCAGCACAGCAGGAGAGGACGCATGTCCTGTCCCTTGCAAATGAAGATTCTGGAAGAATCTTCATACCTGTTTTCATTGTGTAGCCAGTTTGATGGGCATGTAATGCAGTTTCTCCACTCAAGTCACTTGTGACCTGTCAGCTGTGAAGCCTTCTTGCATCAGCGGATAACTTGCCTGGCATCAACAGCACTGGAAAAGCTCTGACAGGGAGGGAGCCCTGAGGGCACGCATTGCGTCTGTGGGAGAAGACTTGCCTAATGGGGAAGAAATAGCTCATTTTAAGTTGCTAAAGGTGCACTGCAGGTCCTCTTTCTATAATTTTGATTACATAAGCTGCTTGGGAACCTGGGAGGTTTTGGCATGGCTGAATTTCTGGGGTTTGTGGGGGCATGGCTGCAGTCTCTGGGTGGCCTGGTGCTTCCCAAAGGTTGACCTAAGCTCTGGCTGTGGCTTCCAGGACACCCTTAAACCTCCTGTTTTTTTCCTGCCAGGGTTGGGTGCCACAGCAAAGCAAAGGGGTGAGCGTGGCATTGCATGGTGGCAGGAACAGTCTGGTGACCAGCAGCTAGGGCATGTTGGACCTGGCTGATGGTTAAGGTCTTGCAAGAGCCGAAGCAATAGGAAAGTCTCTGCTGTTTCCCTTGCGTATATCTGGATTGGACTACACAGAATTTGAAAGCTGTGATTCACCATGTGGCAGGCTTGGCTAAAGTAACACCCTGGCTGTACCCTCCAGCTGTCTCTCCATGGTATTGCCAACTGGAGCACTTTTTGGGATGAAACATCAGTATGGGCCATGAGGTCCTGGGTATGGGAGTCATGTGGGTGTATGAGAAGCTTTGTTTTTGAAATTCAAGCTCTTGCACGCTGGCTGCAGAGGAATGTGACCCAAGAGCAACTTGGAGGCAGATCCCACCAGGCGACTAGAAGGAGCCCCAACTCTTATTAATGTTTGGGAAGGGATGGCATTGCATTTGTTTCACTAGTGCCCAGGGCTGGCAATGTTCTCCCCAGCTGAAAGTAGCAATGGAATAGTTACTGCCTGCTTCTGTTGCCTTCTTTGTGGTGGGCTTTTTTTTTTTTAAAGCCAATAAGAAGATTAAACCCTTCTGGCTTTCTATGAACATAGACCTAAAGGGTTTTTCTTCTCACAAAGGGCAAATATTTTTGCTCTTAATCTTGATCCAAAAGTCTCAATGACACTGCGGCTGATCGCCACTCCTGTTCAACCTGTGTGCTGCTGGTGTGTGGGTGGAGGGCTGGAGTTAAAATCAATGCCTGTCGGCCCACGATGGATTAAGGAGTTGGTTGCTGCATACCCAAGAATGTTTTCAGCTCTGCTTTGCATTGTAGATTAGTTCAAAACCGCTACAAAATAGGAATTGGTAACCAGCATGGTGAAATGACTTGGTTTTTCCACCCCTCCCTCTGCTGTACTGCCTGGAAGTGACGTTGGCAGGATGGTGATTCCTTGGTGTGCTCAGATCCTGTGCTAAAAAGGCACAGGAAAATACTTCAGGGTGTATTTATGCAATGAGCTAAATAACTTCCGATGCTGGATTTAACAACGGTTAGAGTGAATCTGTAATGGCTGCAGTGTGCACACCGGCTGGCTTTCATTGCGTGGTTTTGATGTGATGCTGGATTGGACCCGTTTGTCCCATGTAACACCAGTGGGTCAGAGTCGGACAACTGGGTTTATGCACAACCGTCTGCTGCATGGGAGGCAAGGGAATACTCTTATGTGTGGAAGTAAATGCATTTCCATGAAGTAATGCATCTATAATCAATGCATCTTCCTTGACAGATGAAATATAGGAAGCACTGCATATTTAATCTGATCTGCTAATATTTAAAAAAAATCTTAATTGGAAAAAAATCATCTGAATGCATGCTTGGGGGGTGGAAAAATCACATAAACCTGTTGGTTAGAAAGTGAAGATTAAAAAAAACAACCTGAGACAAAGCAAAACAAACAGCAATGTAGATCAATTGTAAACAAATTCTGTTGCTGATTAGGTCTTCCCAAATTTGTCATCTTCAAGTCAGAAAATCTATGACTGAGTGTCATAAAGAAGCAATTTTAAAAGCAGTGGCGAGCAGTAAGGCTGCCTCTAGGATTACAGCTCATAGCTTTGGAATTTACTCTTTTTGAAGAAAATTGGTGAATAGCAGATTGTAGTAATGCAGCATATTTGTATTGGTCAAATTCCTATTATGACTGCAGTGAAAAATGATGTTCCTTTTTCTTGGGGAAAGGAAATTAAATAGACCTAGTAATCCACGTAAGGAGATTGGCTTACACTAAAAGGGGTGGAAAGAATGTGAAGGCTAATCAGATCAATGCATTCTCTTGAATCTGTCTCATTAAAAAAATAAAATCAAATTGCTACTGAATTTCCGAGGAATTATATTGAAATGACACACATGCTTTTACTGCCTTTTAATTACAAAATTACTTCAGTCTGCTTGAGTCTCCCATGTAAGTGGGCGATCAACTGTTCTTAAATATTGGCTCATAAATTCCAAATAGTTCTTTAAATGGAAGAAAATACTGTCCCTGGTCCTTCAGCTAAGTATGCCAGCCCAGATCAAGCCTGGGTGAGAACTGGCATTTGTACTAGAGAAATCTTCACTGGCCAATTTAGGTGCTCGGCTTCCCTCTGGATGAGGCTTTTAAGACTGTTATTTATGCCATCGGTTGTCCAGGGATTGCCCTGTCTCTGATGTCCGGCCGCACAGCCGTGATCGACCTTCTTATGAAGCCTTTGGGAATTATTATGTACTTACGGAGAGCTGGGTGGAGGTCTTTGCGATGGCCTGAGAAGGATTTTCATGCATGGTGTAATGCATTGCCCCCTCAGCTGGGTGGAAGTGGGGCTAGGGTGCACAGCTAGCGAATGGTTCTGCAGTTACACCTCCTCTTGTGTTGAAAAGACATTTTAAAAAAGAATTAAAGTCTTGTCTAAAGAGAAAGGTGACCGGGAGAATGCTGAATCTCTTGCATAGCATTTCTTATGACTGAAATATTTGCTGTAAGGAGGAGTTGGCTCCTGCTGTTAATGAATCAGTAAGAAATGTTGAAAACACATACTATCTTTCTTGTTTTTTTGGCTGAGGGAACAGCGAGAGCCTAGCAATAGGTGGTGGTCTTCTGCTCAGCCTCTTGTGGAGACCAGGGTGATAAATGGTAGTCGTCACTCTCTTCGGAGAAGAGCTATATGTGCTGCCTGGAGGAGGAGAACGTTTGACTGTCTGGCTGCGTGCGGTGCGGGGCACCGCAGCCAGCTCTGCACGAGCATTGCCATGGATGTACGTGAGCAGCACCTGTGAGACTGACCCGAGGCTCTCGCAGCATCAGGCAGCCAGCTGGTTTTAGGTGGGATTCAGGGAACTGATGGTTTCTTTTACCTGTGGTCCTGCAGAAGGATGATGTGGCTGCTTGGTGAGCTGTGTGTTTGGCTTTACCCTCTGTATCAACCAGAGGGACGACAGGAGGAGGATGAGGGCTGGCCTCTGGGCTGGGGGGGTGTTGCTGCAGGACGTGCTGGGGGCTGAAAGCTGGGAGGCTTTGCGGGTGTTTGCTGTGTGTATGAACAACCCAGCACCACTCCTGGTTTGCTGTAGGTTCAGATCTGCCCAGGCTGTGCTCGGTTCCTATGGCAGCTCCCCTGGGGCTGGGACCTAAGGTGGTGCTGAGACTCATCCGTCGTCCCTCGGCTGGCACGGGGAGGGGGGGAAGCACAGTGACCAGGAGGTCACACACTTATTGCAAGCCGTGTGATGCAGCGATGTCATAAATGAAGAAAGTGCCTGCATTTAAATAGGTAGTCTTGAAAAGGGGTGAAAGGTCTACCTTGAAGAGCACTCATACTGATGTAGCCTTCATTGTCCTTGGGAATGAGCTTTGCGATTTCTGAAGAAAGATTAAAGGTATGTTTCCATACAGAGTAGCTCTTCTCATCTGTGTTTGCTGAGAGATGGCACTTGCGTGTTGGAATTTGCAGCAGCTTTAAAGCTGGAGGTGATAAGCTGCTTTTTCTCTTCTCTTGCTTTGTTCATAGAATGTTTGTTTAGATAACAGCCTGGAAATGATATTAGTAACCCTGTATGCCACATTTTGCTACCAGCGAAGAATAAGCAGTGCATTTGACATTTGGGGAAATGGTTCATTTTCTAAGGGATGTGGTTCAGAATCTACTTCTTGAACTAATGGACAATATAATGCTATTTTTTCGCTAGGCTGCTTAGATTTTTACCTTGAAGATGCTCTGTAAAGTGCACTGCATTACTGGTATTAAGTAAAGCAAATGCTTCACATCAAATGAGAAGGCATTCTTTGAACTGGTGAGAGGTTGAAAACCATTTATTTCTCTAGCTTACGATGCTTCACTGCGACACAAGTATGAAAAATAATTATGACTTACTGGTAAGCAAATATTTGATCCTGAAATGCATCTTGAAGTTACAGAGCTGGGAGAAACTAACCTCTTCAGATGCCCATTGATTCTCCTGAATTTGTCTCGCGCCAACAGGTGGATCGCGAAATGGCGTTCAGAAAACTGCATCAGAAGAACATTATTAAGGATGAGAAGTTTATGAAGGTTATGAACAAAGCGGGCCATCTCTGCAACCTCAGTTTGGTTTCTTGTATCCTGTGCTTTAGAATATAGCCTTTAATTACAGCATCGTGTGTATTTTTCTACAAGCTTTTTCCCTTGTGTAAGGTCACTGAATGAATGTCCCTTAATGAGCCATTTTCTTTCTCCTCCTTGTTTGACGCCTGTTTCTTAATGCTTTCAAATGACACTTAAGGACAGAATTGTTCCACATTTTCTATTGCATGGGAATACTTAATTTTCATGATGTTAAACACTGAATATTAGCATGTTTGCTCCATGAATAGAAAAGCTAAAATTCATAAGGAGCCTAATTAAGACCTTTTCTGACCGTGCTCATGGCAGTGTGGCAGTAGGTATTCACAATATAGGTCTTGAGTTTGAGAACAGCCTCTCTGGTTGATGCTGGCTTTGTGTACTCCACACCTTTCGGCTTCTGGAGCTGCTAAGGCAAGGAGCTGGAGGAGTAGTGTCAAACTTCCAAGTATTTCAGCTTTGCCTTTAAGTTAATAAGAAGGAGCAATAATGCACAAAAACTTGTTATCTCTTTTCAAAAGCAGGAGGTTTCAAGGTTGAAAACAGGGAAAAAAAATTCAACTTATTCTCTCCCCCTCCCCTCAAAGCACAAGTGAGTTGGATCTAGGTACGTTCTTGCAGACACAGCAAAAAATTCCAAACTCAACTGCACCCCCAAACTGTGACAAAAAAGTTCATGTTTATACAGACTTTCACAAAATACTATTAAAAGTTGAGTTCTGTTTCAAAGTCTGGGAAATGCTTCAGCTAATTAAAGAAAAGGTCAGCAGGATTTTTTTACTGTAGGCAAAAACAGAGAAAAAGATAAATCTTTCTCTTCTGCCTTGTTCTCAGAAGCAATTGAACCATTTTGGCTGAAATTAAAATTTGCCTGAGGCAGACAAAAGGCATGCAAAGTTGCAGTCCAGATGGTTAGAGCTTGGCAAAATTATAGGTAAGTAGGAATAGGGTCTAAAGATCAGAAGCATTAGGCAACTGTGGTATGCAGGCCTACCAGCTCTGCCCATAATCAGTTATAATGTTTAATCGAAATGTCTGTTGCAGAAAGCTATTGCAGTGTTCTGAAGTGTGATCATTCATTTGGAGATCTGGAAGGGACTCAAAAGCTGACGTTCAAGTGAGTTTGCTTTCAGAACATGAGAGGGTTGTTTTTATCCTCTGTATACATGATGTTGGGAACATGTCACCTCCGAACAGCTGGATCTGCACGAGAAATATCTGCTGTGGTCATGCAAACATTCTTGGGTATCTGTGTTGCTCTTTTACTCTTCCTTTAATCAGTCTGTGTAATAAATGAACTTAACAAATCTTGCTCATAAACAAATCTTTTGTAGGTTTCAGTTTATTACTGACTTGCTGATGCATTCATAATGAAAATTTTTGTTCCGATCTTGTCAACAGCTACACCTTTGTTATTCATGTTTGCAACGCTGTAGGAATCGATGTAAGCAAATTAAAGCGTATATGGATATTCTTGTATGGAAGGCATTTCAAAATCAGTTTTTTAAAGTCTTTGGGGACTAATCCAGTGAGAGAACTTAGTTTATGGGTTGAGAACTTATCGCTGTACAGGGACTTGACTCTAAACACTATGAATGTGCCAGAAAATATTCAGAGTTCCTTAATGTGCTCAGTGGAGAGGAGGCGGAATGGAACCAGGGAAGAAGGAGGCAGTTTTATCTGTGACAAGACCTGAGCCTGTTTTAGGTGGCAGTAACAGCAGAGAAGGTGCTGCAGTAGCCCAAGCTGAGCCTGATGTCACCGTTTTGTGGACAAAGCACCACTCAATTCTGTGAGTAACATTGCTGATCATGGTTCATGGGGCAATAAAAAGTGGAAAGGCCAGTGACATGCTGGAGCAGAGCTTCCTTTTTAAGTTGTACCCAAAGTACGCTTTTTAGTTACTCCAGGTTGGAGATAATCTGCCATGTTAATACCAGGTTTTGGTACTAAAACCAGCCGTTAGCTACACAAAATGATGAAGTCAGGTAGTGACCTAACGCCTTAGGTTTTTAAGGCTGTAAAACTCCTGTGAAAGTGAGGTTGATGTCTTCCACAGCCAATGCCTGTTGTGTCCGAGCCTTTCTGCTAAGGCCCTCCTGGGGAAGCAGAGATACATCTCCTCTTGTGTTTTTGTAGAGGTCTGAAAGTGCACATAACTCACCGTGATATATTTGAAGGCTCCAGGAGGAATGTTTGTGTATGTATTGGAGTTGAGATCGCAGTAAAACAGCGGCAGCTAAGCTCAAGGGTAAAAAGGGACAGAAAACAGGAATCCTACATGTTATTTCTGAAGATGATTCCCTGCCTTGTCTTGGGTGATGCACTGAAGGGGGAGGCTTAAGCGATCCCTCTGAGAGACAAGCAGAGTCAACATAATAATTTTCTTCCATTCTCTCTATAGACAATTATGATTTTGGGTTGCCACCTCTGCATGCAGAGGTTTTGGAGAAGAAATTTAAGACTGGGGACTGAGGGATCAAGTCTTGCCTCCCTGCTCTTCTCCAGGCTGTGTGTGCCTCTTCTCCCGAAGAGCATCCATCTTTTTAGCCTGCTCGCAAGGCACAGGCACTTGGTTCTGCACTCCCTATATTCTAAACTTGTTTGCTTTTCTAAGCTGCCAGTGGCTAATACCTTGCTTTGCTCGCTGGCCCTCCTGCCCTCCTTGGCCATGGTTGCTGGCTCTGCTCTCCATGGAGTGCCCTGTCTGTCTCTCCCGGAGTGAGGTGGTTGAGGAGGTCATGCAGTATTAATAGGGAAGCAGATCTCTGATTTTGTTCCTGCTTATGTACTCTGACATTTCTGACGTTTTCTGAAGTGTAAAATGTTTCAGAGAAAACAACAACTTGGCTTTTACTGAAAAATTAATTATGTTGGCACTTTCCCCTTTGCAGTGGGCTTTTGTCAGAGGACAAAGCTACTAACGTTAGGGGGCAAGGACGAGATGGTGAAAGGACAGCTGTAGCATTAAAGAGAGAAAGTCTGCATTAAGGTAAAAAGATTTAATTAAGTGTTGATTATGGGGGAACGATGTAAACTCTTCAGAAGGCATTAACTTCTGTGCACTTACTGTATAGAGCTAATTTATACACCGAAGTTTATCTGCTTCATAAATTAGTCTTTCCTCTAATTACAGTTAATGGACTATGACTCTCTCTGCTCTTCAGTGGCATTCTCTCTTTCTCTACTCCTCTCAGTGTACAGATACGCCTGGTAGAGCAACGCGTGTACTGCTCCTTGTGTGCCGCTCCAGGAGCGTGTGGAGGCACAGGTGGGGGAAAACCAGCTGGGTTTTGTGCGTGTGTGTGCCTCTTGAAGGTTTCTGGAGATCTAGTTTAGTAAAAAGTACAGGAGGAGGCAAAATACTGAAGGGCTGTCCTGTTGATCTCTTCTGACCTTTTCAGAGTTGGTTTTCTTCTTGTCCTTTGGAAGGGCTCATCAGGGACCCTCAGTTTAGCAATAAGGCAGCGATGATGTAGGTTCTTGCTGAGATCTAGGGAGTAACAATGATGTAACATTGGCTTATAAATAGACACACAACTATTTGTACCCAGCCCCCCTACAGGCAGTGGTGCTGTTGGGTCTGATCCTGCTCCTCTCTGGAGTTTTCAAGCTGAGTGTGAAACAAGTGACAGCAGCTGAGTACGGACAGAAAGGGGATGCAGAGAAACGGGTGTAATGATGAGCATGTGAAGAACTGTGGTCTCGGTCTCACTGCAAAAAAATGTGGGAAGGAAGAATCTGAAGGCATAGAAATAAGTAGCTTTACCCATGTTTCTGGTAGCCCTTCAGGTGTAGTGGAGCATGGGAGAAAATTGTTTAGTCAGCCAGTATATTCAAATTTCCATTTCATGTCTTCAAACTGTCTTTGAGAAGACATGGAGCTAAAACATGGGCTGATAACATGAATGGAAGAAAGGAATAGTTATTCTACTTGGAGTTTGCCGGGCTGTTAGTATTCTATTAAATTTTCCCCTGCTTCTAATGATGAGGAACACTTAAAAGGATGCATGTCATTAAAATGATATCTGACAACAGTTGTTTTGCTGCTTACGATGCTTTTGATTGTTAATAAAGATAAAATGTAAATGATCAGAATATAAAAACTCCTTTTTGTCTTTTTAATGTTTTCAGCTGCCTATGAAACAAATTGTATGGGAAAGTGAGTAGTCTGTTACTTAGTACAGTGGTGTCACTGAGACACTTTGAAATGCTTAATGGCATAAAAGGAAGTGTCCTTGGTTTGTTTATTTTCCTGCTAGTAATGACATTTTAGGCTAAGTTGGTCCTTCAAAATGCAGTTGCCTTGTCCATACTACATAATCACATTTTTTATGCATTATGGTACTGTCTTGCAGAGTATTATGTCAGGTTTTTAATAAGCCTTTAAACCCCTGTAGCATAGGGGTGGCGGTTCTATTAGGCTGAATTCTCCTTTGCTATAGTGCAGCACTGGATAGAAGTGTCTGTCTCCATTTATCTCATTGTGTGTGGTGTTCTGTAGGCTAAAAGCATGCTGAGGATGCTGTGCGGGAACGGTTTCCTGCCCAGGACCTGACAGCATGTGTATTTGTCAGGTCTCTGCTGCCCGGCTGTTGAGAGGTGAATGGGAATAGTTGACAACTGCATCTGTTTTCAGCCATCTGACTTCCTTTTGCAGTGCTTGCTGCTGCATGAGTCAGTCCATAGGTTTTGCTTTATCTGCCTTCTGTAATATTATCGTGGTCTCTCAGCTTGCTTAGGGGAGGAGATGACAGCTGTTCATTGAGTCACCATCCCTGGAGGTGTTTAAAAAATGTGTAGATATGGCATGTCAGGATATGATTTAGTAGGCATGATGTTGTTGGGCGGACGGTTGGACTTGATGATCTTAGAGGTCTTTTGCAACCTATGATTCTATGATACAGTAGGGTATAGTAATAGGGACTGTAACAGTTGCTGGCCAACACCAAGTATATTAATAGCACATATAGGTACAACCAAACACTTCTAGCAGCTTTGCTGATGAGAACAGTTTTACTGAAAGGTCCTCTGTGTAAAGGAGGTATGGACTAGCTTGACTGAGATGTAGTTAGTCACTACATCTGCAAAAAATGGAAGTGTAGTGTTATTTGTGCACTGCTAGTCTTGCTCCTCACCAGGCTGCTTTGGTAGACAGCTTTCATCCCGTTATGGGGAACACGCTTCCTGCTTGTGTGTTTTCATAGCAAAGGGTCTGTTCCTTCAGCCACAGAGCTTGAAGTGTTTGCCTGGCAGATGTAGGTGTACAGTGCTGTCATGTCACTGGTTTGTAGGACATGTCCTCACTTCTCCAGCTGAGGATGCGGTCCGCAGTGTTATGCGGCACACAGCCTGCAGCTCACACAGCTCTGCAAGCACTGAGGAGACACGTCCCGGCTTCTGACCTCTGCTAGAGGTACTGTCTGATTGCCCTTTGGCAGTGGGCTGCAAGTGTCTTTCTGCAGTTGTGTTGATGGCTCTTCTGCCAGCTGTGTAGTCCTGCTGCATAACTTCGAGAGCAAGGCATCTTGTACCAACCTGTCCCTCCTTCTGTCATCGTATGCAGCTACGGGGCAGCACTGTGTCCTCCTTCGTGCTACTTAACAAACTTCACAACCTCAAACACAACATTATTACTGTTGCAGAGGCCTGCAAATTATTTAAAGCCAAAGGTTAATGAACGATTATGATAAGGGTTATGTAATATGATTGCAATAGCTAAATAATTAACATTTTAAAGAAGCAGTTTAACACAGCTTTGACGTGGTGCCTAGGGAGTAGGCAAGAGTCTTGTTTCAATCACTTAACAGCAATTTAATAAACAAGGTGGTGCAGCAGATTGAGGGGTGTTGGGAAGTGCAGTGTCGTTGAAGAATTCAGTCAGATTAAAGAAGCAGCTCAGGGAGCAGCAGCTGGTTAGCAGTAGCCGGGGGCTGAGGAGGAGGGAGCTGGAAACCCAGGGAGGTCAGTGCACCTGAACTGCCAAGTGTTGCTTGTATGTGGGGCTGAAAAACTGGCTGTATGTAACAGAGAGGGGCTGGCCAAAGAAAATCGTGAATTTTCCCAGCTGCCTTATGCAGCCCAGTAATAGAGAGCATCCAGCCTGGTGAGGACTGGTCCAAGACTCTGGGAGGATGGTTTCACTTGAGAGCAGCACGTGGCCAGCTGCATTTGTACTGCACAGTACAGTTGGGTTGCAGGCCATAGGGAGAAGTGGTGAATAGCATGGTGTAGCAAATGGTAAGGAGGCAATTTTGAGGTTTCTTTGTACAGAAAAGTGCCAGATTCTTCAAACTTAAAAGGCAGGTCCCTGTCTCTCACAAGGCTAGATTTGCCCTTCTTGAGACAGTATTTTTGCATGTGGTTCCCTGAAACATGAATGTCGTCTTTAAGGAAAGAGAAGTACCATCGTGAGCATCATGAGCCGAGTCTTGAGCAGACATAATTGGTAACTGTAAGGTCAGATGCTGGTGCTGTCTTCTGCTTTCATTTTTGTTCCTTCTTTCAGGAAAACTGCAGAGGTGCCCCTGGGTGCATGGGACAGCTGTTTGGTATTCTCTTTCCAGTTCAGTAAGGATTGCATCCAAATGGAGTGAAGCGTTTGTCATCTACCCTCCAGAGGCATTAACATTTCACACTTTCAAGCCGGAGTCTTCCTTGGAGAGTTGTAACTGTGTGCTGGCCCAGAGAAACGTTAATGGCTAGGATTATCTTTCCTTAGACATTTAGGGTGTGTGGAGCCTGTGGGATCCTGCTTCGTGTTGACACAAGTAAGGGCACAGTTGCAGGTGCTCGGAGCAAAGGCCGGTCGTCAGCTGGAGGGACGTGCTGGTCGCCGCTTTGCAGTGGTGGAAACTTTGGGTTGGTCTTTGGGTGTTTGCCTAGCAGCTCCCAGCTCTTGGGTGCTGACCTGAGAGCTCGCTAGGTACCTTCCCCTGAAAGATCAGTGATGAATGCACACTCCTGATTGCCATGTTGAAAAAAGCAATTTTGCCTCGTATTCTGCACTGCAAGTCTTTTTTTTTTTTTATTGCTTTTTTGCTTTCCTGTAAAATGAGGTAAGCAATTGTTCTGTATTGACAGCTGGCTTGTAAATCAGCCAGTCACTTGCCAGATGGGGAGAACGTGGAAATGCCCTACAAGCACTTTCATGTTTTGTGATCATTTTAATTCAAGAATATTTAGAACCCCTTTCACTGGTGCAAAGTAAAATAAAACACGGTCTCTGACAGGTGCCAAAACAGGCGCAGAAGGAATTGCTTCTCTGAGGGTCGGAGAAAGGGGTTTGCAGAGAAACTACTGCAGCCCCCGAGGAAGGGAGAGCACTGGTTTTTGGCTGTTAATTTCCTTGTTTAAGGTCAGATTATGTTGTTCTAAATCATGCAACTAATTCCATCAACAAGCAAGATTATTTACATAGCAGATGGAATTTAATTTGGGTGCTGCCTCTCCTGCGTCTCTCCCTGGTTTTGTTTTTAGGTTGCACCTGAAAAAATAAACTGTTGTCCATGTTAGGAGTGAGTTTATTATGCTTACCTTGCTGGAGAGGTGTTGAGCTGGGTATTTCCCTTATGGCAACTTATTTTTTATTGGTGTTTTTACGGCGCTTGCTGTAGTTGCCATTCATCTTATTTGACTTCAGAGCTGGTCCTCCAGTTGCCCTGTTTCCTTGATTGCAGTGAAAGGAGACAGCTTCTTCGCCCCATGTGGAATTGTTTTCCTTTGGCCTCCCTTCCCTACTTGCCAAAGTCCTACACAGAGTTAGTTTTGATGCCTTTGTAAATATTTTTAGTGTATTACACAGCAACAGTGGCACTGTGTAGAGAATCCAGGAAAAAAGATCAATTTGAGAGCTGGACAGAAAAATGCCTGTTAGCTAAAAACAACTGTTTCAGCAAAAAAACAAGTGTCTCAGCCTCCATTTTTCATAAACCAGCTGTCGTCTTCCAGCCAGTGTGACTGAGGAGGTCTGCAGAGCTGCCCGCACCCATATACCTGGTTCATGAGCAGAGCTGCGGTTTTCCACAGGGCATCCATCAGAGGGTTTCCATGGGAAGGGCTAAGCTTTGTGCACGCTTCTCATTTTCCCTTCTTTTTTTTGCTTTGCATGACACCGTCTGGAAGCGGGCATGAACGATACAATACCTCTGCAGTCAGAGTTGCACAGAAATGTCATTCCTCTGGCTGTCATTTCCTTGAGAGCCGAAGCAGGCGCCAGGACATTGGCATGAGTTTTAAGGAGAGCACGTGGCTTTTACAAGAACAGCAGCACATTAGAGGTTTGCACGTGGCAGAAATCTGGCTGTCAAAGAGGGGACCTGAAGAGGCACGGGACAGGACTGTATGCGGAAGGGGACGCTGCAGCAGGGGGTCTGCTGACATGCATGGGGGTCAGCAACTGCCACTTCCCTGATGTGCAAAAACTGGTAGCTCAGCTCAGAAGTCCCAAGCATAATGAGCAAATTGTGCTTTGAGATTTTTTTTTTCCTCCTCTGAATATCTCCATCCAGGGCTTAGCACTGATCCTGAAAGGGAGTGACTTTTCCCTTTTATATTGCTCTGAAATTCAGCCTTCCTGTGTGGCTTGCACCTTTGCACCATTGCTCTGGTTGTGCAGAGCACAGGCATCCCTCTCTGCTGCAACTGGTGTCTGCCTCTTCCTGACAAGCTGCGTCCGTTCCACAACCCAGTGAAGTGTTAAGTGAAGAATCCTGTAAGTTTTAAAGTTTGTAAGAAAATCTGTGCTGTAGTAGGGCTAAGGTCTGTGACCAGCTCTTCCATAGTCCTCAGATAAGCTTTCACAGGAGATGAATGGAGATAACCAGTGTCTTGATAGGATCTGATCTTTCAGTAAAGTAATGATTACAGTGCGGTGCACTTTTTTCCATTAGTTGAAATCTTTATCTTTCTCTTTTTTGTGTTCTGGTTAGAACAGCTTGTTTTCTTGGTGCCTGCTCTCCTCTCTTTCCCCTTCTTCCCTCAAAAAGGAGAAGAAATTAAAAAAAAAAAAAACAACCCACAAAATTTTGGAGAAGTAGGTCAGAAGGGGTTTTCGTATCAAGGCATTCCCATCCCTTTGGGTCTGCATTTCAAGACTGCTGAAGGAAAGCATCACCCTTGGACCAGAGACACGGTCCAGGAGAACCAGCCCCAGGGAATCGGTTTCTGCATGACAAACTGGTCATCTGCCCAAGACTGTATTGCTGGAGCTGCATGGGATCGCAGGGTTGCTGCTCTGTTCCTCAGAGGGCGACGACATTTTCTTGCCTGTTTGGATTTCCAGGTAGATAAGACAATTAAATGGAACTAAACCAGCATTCTGCTTCCGAGAGCAGGACTGAGATGTTTATCTCACTTGAGACTGTTGTCTCTGGTATTGTCTTTCTACTGGAGCCCTACTAAGTGTTTAATAGGTGCGCTGGCTTCTGAGATTACAAGCACTTTGCCGGAAACCCCATTTTGTATACTGATATCCCCCAAGGGAAAGCAATGCTCAAGTGTTAGGAGACTGGGTTCTATTTCACCCACCTCATATTATTATTACAAATCATATTATCTTAATGAAACAGGGATGCATGTAATAGAGAATCCGTTGTGTTGGCAAAAATTAAAGATGCATAGGAATTGTGATCACGTTACAGTAATTGCCTCTGTGGTAACATGAATGCTTTTTCACTTCACTTGCTCCTTGTTGATTGAACAACCCTTTTCTGTAGGCTATAAGTCTCAGTGGCTCTAATAAAGAACTAAATAGTCTAATAATGTTTCCAAATGTAGCATTGCCTCCCTGTTTTAGGAGATGGCAGTCTTTTGTCCAAACCCCAGTCCAATCTAGGAAGTGTGACTGTATTGTAGCTGTACAGTGACTTACAACAGTGTCTTTGATACTTAACTGCTTCTAGGGGAGAGGGGTTCAAAATTAAAAGTGGTGTAGCTCCCAGTGCTAAAGAACTTCTGGTCTTTTAAAGTGGGAGATAAAGAACCACAGCGAACTGTATGTGGAGACGGTGCCCTTTTTGCCGTGCATCCAGTGCAAATAATGAAATGCTGCAATGTGTATGTGGCAGGGGTTGGAAACCTCTATTTTATATTGAGTGAAGCACTGTTTTGCATCCCCACCAGATCAGTGCTCCTCGCTCTGTTTGCACGGCTGATGCTGCAGGCAGAGGTGCCTGGTTTGGATGCTGGAAAACCGAGCAGTTTGGGTTCGGGGCAGGAGAGCTCTGGTCATGCAGACCAGTGCTTTTCTCAGTCCTGTGCTTTCTTCAAAGCACAGAAAACAAATGCTGTCTCCTGAGCAGGCGTGCCATCTGCCTGAGCGCCTGCTGGAGAGGCTGTAGAGATGTTTTTTGCCTCAAAATGCTGGTTATTCAAATTGGTGAGAAGAAACATTTAAAAGGTTCTTTGCTTCATAGCTGCAGTTAAAGATCTTCTGAATGATTTTTCTTGCAGCTGTATCCAAAGTAAAGCCCCAAAGTGTTAGATGCTGCTTTTTAGCTGTCACTTGGGGGGATCAAAAAGTGTTTGTCACTTGAGTTTGTCAGATTTCTAAATGACAGCTTCTTGGGGAGTTGGAGAAATAAGACACTTGTACGCACAGCTGCTAGTACCATTCATTTTCAAATCCAATTGACATCATAGCCTAGCAGCACTAAATGTACCAATATCTATGTTTTTTTAGGTGGTGGTGTTAAAATCTTAAATGCTTACCAATCCAGTCACTAGGAAAGCAACAGGGCATCAATTTCTCAGGAATTACTGTCAGCTTGCAGTGCTGCTGTTACAGCTCGGCGTTCGTACGGACGGGCACGCTGATCCTGCAGCGCCTGCGCTCTTTTGCAGAGTCAGCGAGATGTTTCTGGTGATGAAGTCGCTTTGCTGTCTGCGAGTTTAGACTACCTGAAATTATTGTTGCTGAATCGAACGCCATGACCCTAAAGCACAAGCATCCCATAGAAAACACCCTGATCTTTTCGCCTTCCAAGAAGTGTCTCTTCTGAGGCCGCTTCGTTCTGCAGCCTGGCTTGCAGAAGCACATCCACTGGTCCCTGGGCTGGGACTGCAGTCTGTGCAAATCTCCTCCCGCCAGAATCGGTGCTGTAACTGCCATGGAGCAGAAATCCTGGGTATGGAAAAAACTGTCTGATGCAGGGAGTTTGTTAAACTGAATTATTTTCATACTTTTTTCCACCTTGGGTAGAGTGTCAGACAGGAGCCTGGGAAGGGAAGATTTTTGGGACCAGCAGAAAAGCGGGCTAGAAGATGCGGAAGAACATTGTGATAATCGTAATATCTGACAGCATGGTGTGCTTTCCTTATGGCAAACAACACTGCAGCTAGTTAAGGCTGCTCCTTTCTCCACGGAGATGGGCCCCAGCTGCGCGTTCTTGAACTCTGGTTAATCTGTTAGGTTCCCAGCTCGTTAATGGACTGTGAAGCCCAGCTCCTCAAATTCTTCTAAAGCTCGAGTGTAACCTTTTGTGGCTTTCTTTGTGCCTCTAGGATGTAGCAGCTTTCCACGCTGCGGCAGACTAAAGAGAGACAATGTTTTTCCAGGAAGCTTATCTGCAGGTTTGTAGGGCTGCAGAAAGCAGGCAGTGGTGGGATTCACAACTGGACCGACTTCTTCAGTGGGCTTAGTGGGATTTTGCATGCTCTGAAACATGTTTGTGTTGCAAAGACAAAACTCTGGCCATGGGTAACCCCCCAAGCACGGAGGAGCAGGAGACTGACTGCTGTAAAAGCCTCTCGTTGGAATGTTTTCCTTGCATCCTGGCAATAGATGATAAACAAATGGGGCTTAAGTTTTTAGAGATAATGTTAAGCTTCCACAGCCAGGCGCTGTGTTGTGAGCAGCTAAGCACAGGGAGCTGTCGTGCCTGCATAATAAGGTTTTCACTCGGACAAGTTTTACTGTAACTTCAGTGCAGGCTGGTGGGAGCAGCGGGGTCTGGAGGGGAGCAGGGCTCAATGACATCTGTGCTAAGGGTGTGCCAGGAGACTGGCTGCAAGTGGCAGAAGTTCTCCAGGAGACTCACAGAAATGAGCAATTTGTGCCCAATGCCTTTATTTGTTTTCATAGCTAAGTAAGCTTCTGCTGCAGTATCCTTGAAGGCATCTATGTGCCTTTGCCTGCTTACAGGTAAAGAGTGCATGTACACACTAGAGACACCAAATGCATCCCATCGCGCTCCTCCTCTCCAGACGGCCTGCAGAAACCGAGTCAAAGCTTTGCAGATGTACCTGATGCTTCTGTTCCCTGTCAGTGATACCACTCAGCTCTGGAAGCTGAAAACCAGTACCTGGATAAGACCCAGTGGAAAGACTGGGAAGAAGCTTGGCTGCTCTAACAAGGGCTGTTTACAAAGTGTTGTGACCAACTCTGTCACTTTATGAGCAGTGCAAAATGCTGAGCCAGCTTTGTTAGCTAAAATGTTTTAGGTGGCTTTAATGTTTTCTTTGCTTACAAGAGGCAGAGGATATGCTTTTTGGTGTGCTGGGGTTTTTTTTTTGGCAGGAAGGGGGGAGGTTGTGGTGGTTGATAAAGTGCATAGGGAAATAAATTTCTTGTATGTACTTGCAAATCCTTATTTTGTCTGCATTCCACTTACATTCTAGGTTTCCTGACAATTTTTAGGCTTTCTGATAAATGCCTTCTTTTGGTGTAAAACAACCTGAGTATTTAAAACATGGCATTTTGATTAGCTAAACTATAGATTTGCTTTGACGTGTCATTTCTTTTGTTCTAAAGTGCCCTGACAATTCATATCGGTGGCAGCCAAACAAGCAAATCTATGTATGAAGCTATTGTTCATTCCAGAAGTGTCATTGCTAAATGAGGCAGAGTTTAAGCATTTGATTCCCCCCCTTTGCATGATGGGAGGTCCATTTCTCAATAATGAAAACAGTTTTCTTGCAAAATTCAATTAAATGAAATATCAAACATAAATCAGAACTGAGCTCTCATTGAGTTCCCATATGTGCCTTTTGCTGCAGTGATAACACTGGAAAAAGCATTCATTCTTCAAACTGGTTTTTTTTGTCTTGATACTTTTCATTTTCTCCCCTGGAGGAAAAAACACACACAACAACAATAACAACAACAACGACGAAAAGCAGTTAGAGAAGGTTAGTAGGCTACAAAGCCAGTCTTGATGGTGCCGTGTCTCCCTGGCTAGCAGATGGGGTGTAGTAGGGTGGAGGGATCTGGAGGAGCTTTCTGGTCCCCCTCTACCTAGCAGCAAGATTAAATTCTCCTCCGTCATTTCTGCTGGGCACTTGTGCACTTCAGCTCTCAAGGGTGGAGGTGTGGCGGTCTCTCCCAGAGCACAGTGAGGCTCCTATAAGCAGAAGTGATTTTTGGAAAATGCTGTTTTCCTATCCTCAGGGCTGACTGGGGCCACAGTTGCTCTCCATGCGCTGGAGACTCTCATTACAATGTCATGTTCATACCTTTCTAGGATGTCTGAAATTGCACATTTTGGTTTGAGGCGTAATTTCAAGGAAGTGTTAATGCCCTTATTTGAGAGACTGATCCATTTGGATGAAATGGGAAAATGTTGAGGCTGTGAAGTCCGCTCTTGAGTCCTGATTTGTGAAAATATTTGCTGCCAGAACCAATGTTTTTTTTTAAAAATGCCATTAATTTTTTTAATGTTTAAAAAACTGCCGGTGAAGCTCTTAGCGTGAAAATACTTTTTTTCCTGTGTTAGAATAAGATAATATAAATGGCTAACAAGGAAAGGTAGGTTAAAATAATCCAGATATATCTTGGAAAATCTATTTCAATTATGTTCTCTGTGCTTTTAGTGGAGACTATAAATTCTAAAGAATTAAGAGAGCCATAAAGATAAGTGTTATAGAAGAGTACTGTCTCACATTTCACCTTCAGAAATTAAAATATTTGCTGTAAAATCAGATGTTACAAGGGTCACTGCATTGCTTGTGGTCATTAATAGCAGGAGGTGACTGTTGGAAGAACTAAGGGAAACCACTTCCCATAACATTGAAATTAAGTGTGCAATTTACTGAAAATTCCCTTCCTATGAAATGTCTTGCTAATGCCAGACTGTGTGCTAAAGGGAACTTTGCCTTCTATTTCATATTTGCATATGGACAGACCATCTCAACTTGTATCTGCCTTGCATGAAATATTGATTAAATTAGCATAACATGAGGTCATTTTTTTTTTGTTTGTCCAGTGTAGCTGGGCAGCAAGGAAGACAAATGAGTTGTAACCAAGATGTTAATGTTTGTAAGTAGAGAGTACAGGGTAGCTCAGATAACAGGTACCACTTTACCATGCCGTGGACTTGTGCGTTTGTGTATCTCCAGGGTGTGTGTCTCTGGTAAATGCTAGTCTGCTGCTGTTTAGGTAAAAGTTGTATGACAAGTAACAATTACTTTAGACAGCTACTGGCATTGCACTCAAAACCACCCCCAGACTTTCATGTAACAACATTTTTCCAGCAGAAAGACAGTAAAACCAATGAGGTGGAGCATGCCTGGCCGCCTCCTTGTGGCTGTGAATGGGGGGGGAGTTGTCGCAATGTAATAAATTGCATACCATTTCTAAATGTGAGAGTGAACACTCTCACACTGTAGCTGACTCTCCTGGGTTTTTGGATGCTCGCTTTGGTGCTCATCTTACGTGCTTGCTAAAGGATTTCTGTGGGTGCTCCTGGTTTGATACTTTTAACTCCTCTCGGTATTGCTTTTGCGTAAGGCTGGTGGCACCCCAGTTCACACCCTCTATCTTTATTTGTTCCCCGTCCCTGGATTGAGGTGGTTCAGAGGGTTCCTGGAGGTGGGGAGCAGGGGGGGCCACTTGTTCTGGGGTCTGTGTGCAAGCCAGCCTGCGCCGTTTAGTACAAGCACGAGGACTCGTTCCTTGGCTCAGATCACCCAGCAGTGTGGATAAGCCATTTGTGTTTGGAGAAGCTATATAGAACTTAGCTTCAATTTTTTTTTTCCTAAGAGGGGGGAAAAAAAAGAATCCCAGAAAACAACCTTCAGCGTATAAAGACAGTGCAAACATTGCGTTGTCATGGCTCACATGACAGCTTTCTACTAACAGGCTTTTATTTCTGAGACCCCAAGGTGTTGGCTGTATTGAGGTGGACTTTTACATTGGGACACTTCTGCCTTGTTTTGCCAGAGGAGCGACATCGAGGAACGCAGCCGGGGTGCACTGGTGACTTCCTTGCACTGAACGACGAGGTGCCCGGGGGCTGCCTGGCAGCAGTTGGGCTGACAGGTGAGCATCTCGGCCCCAGGAGTCGCACGCTACCGCAGACTGGTCAGCAAATACAACTGTTAAGCATTGTGCTGGTGGTCCCCGGCAGGCAGAAGGATGCGTGCTCCAGGCTGCTCCTCACTGTGCTTTTCCAGGGAGGAGAGGAAGGAAGAGATACCGCAGAAATCAACTTTTTCCACTTAAACTGCCTTTTTTTTCCCCTCTTGCATCATGTGTCTTATGTTAACTTAATACCAGAATCATTTCTTGTAGGTCTTGACTCATAGATGTCTTGCTCACAAGCTGGTCTGTGAATAGATACCGAAATTTTTTTGGTGGTGGGGCAGTGTGGTCTCGGAGGTGATGCTTTGGAGTTGCTAGCCTCTGCATTCCCCACCCCTTACGCTGAGAACCATCACATAGCTTTTGGTTCAAGGAGTCAGGCTAGAGAAGTGTTAATATCGCCTCTTTTTTTTTTTTTTTTGGTTGTTTTGTTTTCTCATTAATGGCTATTAAACAAAGCTGCTAGGGATGAGTTGTTTAGAGAAGGCAAAAGCATGTGTTGCTGATCTGGAGCAAAGAGGCATCTGCTGAACCTTGTTTAAACTGCATCTTGATGGAAGGCAGTACAAAGGAAGGGGTGGTCATTGTCAATAGACTTCAAACCAGCTTTTCTTTGGCCAAACTGGAGTCTAGGATGAACCCCACGTTTTGTTTCCTACACCAGCCTCTATTCTTGTAGCTTTCTTCTGGATTTCTTGTAGTTCTCTTGCAACTTTGTTAACACCTGGCGCAACAGAGTGGATTTGGTATTCAGTTAATATTTTGCCCTTTGACAATGCAGAGCAGAACATTTTTCTCCCGTCTTATATATGGCACTCAGCATCACCACTAGTGCCTGCGTATTCTTGCCCCGTGAGCAACCTCGGGTGCTTTTTCTGTTGTGCTGCTGCCCATTTTGGTGTGTGTTGGTCCATGTGGCTCCAGCTCTCCTGCTGGAGGACATTCCTGGGCTCTCAGCTGAGCTAATTGAATCGTGTCTCCGGTTTGTCACTATAATATTGAATTCCAGTCTTATTTTCCAGAAATGTGAGATTTTTTTTTTTTAACCTCCCCCTCTCCCCAGCGATGCAGTATTCAGGCTTGGGGAGAAGTGAGAGCCTACTGTAAGTACCAATGTCTCTTACAACCTCTCTCTTTGGCAGTCTTGGTGTCTGCTATTCATGAAGCAATAAGACTGGGGAAAAGATGATTTGCAAAAAATCAGCTAATCCTGTTTTATGCTGAGGCTGCTTTCTTTCCTTCTTTAAATGCTGTTAACCAAGGATGGCAGTTTTATTGTGTGGGATAATGGCCCGCAGGTTTCGTGCTGTCCTTGGGCCCAGCCCTGTTTGCCCGCCAGGACTGGGATGCTGTGTGCACCGTGCTGCCCGCGAGCTGCATGCCCTTCGCCAGCAGCAACCCCAGCCTCCTCACACCCTGCTTCGGAGTCCGCTCCTGTGAGAACGTGTACAGCTTGCTGCCGTTTTCTGAGGTGTCCTGCATCCCTTCGTTCATGTGGAATTAGCAGTCGGCTTACAGGTCCCTGGGTGTGTTCTGACTAGAGCTGTGGGTTTTGATCTGCGGACCCCTTGCTGAGTTCTGGGTCTCCTTCTGAAGGAGCTGTGAAACTAAGAGCCACCTGCTTGTCACTTGGCATAAATTTGCTGTCCAGGCACCTGTGTGTGTCATCTTTTGGGAAATCATAAAGTGTAGAAAACTGGACGGTGTTGGAAAGCAGTGGGATGTTGAGAGGGGCAGCCAAGATGCCCAGGGAGGAGTGTGCTGGAGCAGAGGGAGGAGGAGGAGCAGGAGTGCTGTGCTTGGTCTCAGGAGTGGCTGTGTCCTGGCAGACCTCTCTTCGATGTTTGCACATACAAATAAAAACTGTGATTCAAACTGGCCTGGCCTGGCCTGACCTGGCCTGGGCTTTGTGATTCAGTGGCTGGAGAGGCTGTGAAATATTCATATGATGAATATACAATGAGAAATGTGAGAGACAGTGCAAGAAATTCAGTGTGCTGAATTGCTGGAGGAATGAAGATTTACCAAGTCCTCTGATCCTCGCTGGGCATTAAACAGAGGTACAAGAGGAAAAAATAAAAATCTGCCCCTTAGGAGCCTCCTGTCTAGGTATGACCTCTCCAGTCTATTCACTGAATAATTTAAACTGGAAAGGATGTCTGGAGCTCATCTAGTCCAGCTGCCTTCTCAGGGCAAGGGTTGCGGTTTCCAAGTTACCTATGCTGCTCAGTGTACTGCCCCAGTNNTGCCTCNGNAAGCCCCGGGGCTGTCTTCTCCTGTTGTATTGCTCCTTGCTTCATACTAGGTGTGCTTTCTGTGATTTGGCTCCCTCTCCTGTATCATGGTGTCTGCCTTTTCTTTTTTTTATTTTTTTTTAAATAGTGTTGCTGCTGTTCTGCCTTGGTGTGTGGCTGTTTTCAAAGGTGTCTTCTCCCTAAATTCTGGTCCCTCCACAGAGTTGTAGGGTTTATATGAAGAGGTGATTTGCTATTGATTTAACTGGTGCTGTTCATGCGCATGAATTTTTCTCATCAACTTATTGAATTAACTTGGGTCAGTAAGTTTACAGGGGGCACCAGTTAAACCAATAGAACCAGCTTGAAATGATTACCAGATGCCATGTGCAAAATGCATGAGCTAACAAAAATGATTTAGGGCATATAGGGCTCACAGGGTATAGTAATGTCCAACTGCACATAACTGAAATATTAAGCTTCATCCTGACATCATTAAATGTGATCAATCTGTGCCTCTGACACCATCCTCCAGTGAGCAGTGCCTTTAACATGCATGACTAACGCAAAGGTGTTTGATATTTGGGGTGAGGTATGAACGTTTCAAAGGCTGTCTGTTTTGTGGAGTGCATTTCCTACCTTGGGGCTGCCCAGAGTTTCCTCAAATGCAGCCTCCTCATGCTTGTTCTCAGCGTTGGGATGTCTGTTTCCAATTTCTCATTCTTCATTAATGATGTACACAAGTGTCAGCGGAGCCTTCCTCTCGTGTTTGTTATTTCTTGCAGTCATTGACACAGAGGCGTGTGTGATAAAGACTCATCAAAGTCTTCATTACTCTACACTTATCTGCACTGAGCTGTCTAGTTTGTCTGTAAACCTCTTTTTGATCTAAGCCTGTTTCTGGCTCTGTGACTCATTATTTACTTTCCTGGAGCACTCGCTTCTGAAGAGCACACTTGTGTTTAGTTCATGATCAAAATACATTAGTGTTCATATTTTTCTGTCTTTTTAGCACAGTATGCATAACGATAACTGAAAAACCACCCAGCTTCCCAGTACTGCTCCTTGTCCTGATCTCAAACACCTTGCAGCTCATTTCTGCTCAGAGCCCAAGGTCGGCTGTTGCAGAACGACTGTGGGTCTGTCTTGGCTCATCACAGGAAAGGCTTTGATCACAGCCAGGAGAGAAACCTGGATTTGTGGTTGCCTCCTGGCACAGCACAGAATCCGTGCAATGAATTTTATTTGTTGGATAGTTGTGTTTTGCTGGGGGAAAAATGACAAAGAAGGCAACAGCAACTTGATTTGTCTCTTTCTGTTGTATTGCAAGGAATATGTTAAAAATATATATGTTTCTTGTGGGGGAAAAGAAGTGATTTGGTGGAGGTAAAGCATGTCCAATCCATGTGCTTGATCAGGCAGTTGGCTCATGTCTGTCCTCAGGTGAGACCCTGGGTGGCCCATAGCAAGGACCAGCAAGCTGGCACACAGCCCTGTGTGCGATCCTAGAGCATCGTGCCCAAGCAGCTCTCCCACCAGCCTGTTGGACTTGAGGAGGTGACTCCCAAAATGCAGGCCCATAAATATCTCTTAAACCTGATCATGTCAAACAATTGCTTGGTGTGCTGGATGGAGGGTGTGGTGGCTGCTTGGCTTTGAGCTCCCAAAAATCTGTCGTGCTTGTTGTTGCTCAGTGCGTCTCCTCGCCCTGCTGTCGTGGCTGCAATCAGCGCTTCGGGGTTTCTGGGGAGGCAGCCGCAGAGAATTGCGGAGAGGCACGAGAAGATAGCGCTGATTGTCATCGCATAGAGACCCGGGCGCTATGTTTTCAGTGGCAATTTGGTGCACCAGAATGAGCTGGCTACACAAGATTGTGAGTTTTCATTATAATTTTCTGCAATGAAAAGAAAAGCTTTTAAGGGATGTAGACAAGTGTATGAAAAAAATTCTATTACTAATGTAACACCTCTTTTTGGTGGTCTCAGGCTTTAGTTACTGGTGTTCCCATCCCCTTCTCTTTTATCCTGTTTTGCAGGTAGGTGGAGGTGTAGTTGTTCTTTATCAGTTTTGAAGGATTAAAAAATTTTAAAAAATCATGTTCTCTAACTACTGTAGGATGCAAATAAACATGGCAACTAGTTGAGTGCTGTTGAATGCCATGATCATGACAGTGTTAAATAATATTGAGATAAAATCCCTTATGAATGCACAATGGCTGTCAAGGCCCAGGGTTTAACAAAGCTAGTCATTCCCATGGCTTAAAATGCAGATTGCATACCGAGTCCCAGTTGGCCTCCTAACTGTGCTGAAGCTTTTTCCAGCCTGCAGTGGCACAGAAGTTTGAGCATTTCTCCTGAAATTAGTGAACCATTCATGAAGTCAGGTGCTGTTGCAAATGTAGCTGTTAAAAAGATAATTTAATTCCATTTAGACACTTCAGAGCTTATTGGTTAACAACAGTGGTAGCTTTCTTACAACACTTGGTATGCCGTTAAAAGAAAGTCCTTGCTCCCAGTTTTATACAATTAATGAAGGAAGAGGTTTTATTCCTG
>Ga0065711_1030319_pt1 | contig 32882 bp, 15 predicted proteins | sample Hoacrofraction12_FD_59098 | JGI IMG/M metagenome (GOLD analysis project Ga0065711, IMG submission 59098) | Hoatzin crop microbial communities from Cojedes, Venezuela - Epithelial fraction 12 v2 (version 2) | ecosystem: Host-associated > Birds > Digestive system > Esophagus > Crop | place...
TTTTTTTTTTTTTTGTGTTGGTTTGTTTTTTCCTGTAAAATGGGGATCCCTTTCTGTATATATTAATGCTTGAACAATCTTTCCACTTCAGCAGGTTCTCAGCAGACTACTGGGTGTGAGCAGTTTCTGTCCGTATCGTCTCCTCTTTTTCTCAGTATTTGCATTTTCATGATGTTTCCTTCTCAGTATTAAAGCACAGTATGGGAAAGGGACTTTCTGAGTCAGCATCAAGAGGAACTACATCTTATTCTTTCCATAGGTCTATCTAACTTTCATTTCTAAACAGTTCATCTTTTAAGGGAGAAGGAGGATTGGGAGATTTAGTAATTTGCCAAAAAATGAAGACGTATTTTCTAATTACACAGATTATTCATTAGCATCAGTGCTTACAAAAATTCCCCTTAGGCACAAGTATATACATAAATTTTAAAAAAGGAAGTAAAGCTTTATCTAAAATAGAACTTAAAACAGAAATTGAAGCCAACTTTGATGAAAGCTTCACACATTTCAAGCTGACTCTAGGGTGCACAACAAATAGATGTGGAGTGTTGCAAAACTCAAATGTTAAAGCAACAGAGCACAGTCTGTATACCCATATAGGAGAAGAATTTTCAAAAAGCTCTTGGTGCAATTATAATGAATTAAATATGCAAACTGTTCTGTGTAGAATTTCTGCACTGTTCAGTGTCCTTTTATAAGAGGGTTTCTCAATGGAGAAAATGACTTTTACAAGAATTTCAGATTTGTAATAAAAACAGGCATCTTTCAGTATATAGCCTGAGAAAAATTGAGGCTCTCTAGTTGAGTTCAGTTCTTCTTGCAAGAATATCCTTTTCATTTGCATTACTGAAACAAAATTAATATTAAGGCCACCGGCAGAGATGTGATTTACTACAAGTAAAAGGATAGACTGGCAGATTTATATTCCCTAAGCACTTTCCCACAACAGCTCTTCTGATGAGAAGCCAACCTAACAAGTTTTGGCTTGCAGTTTCGGTGGTTTGCAAACTGTTTCATTTTGAAAGTATGGGAGTTACTCAACACCAGGAGCCAAATTATGATCTGAATTGTGTTGGAGTTACGTTCATGCTTCTCTGGTTACTATTTTGGAACAACTGCTAGTGTACACTGCTGTTCAGATCAGTATCCAGTCCAGTTTCCTGTACATCATGGAAGGCGGTGGCAGAAAGAAAATGAAATTCGTCTCATCTGTGGTAGCCCTTTGAATGTGTCTATCTTTATTGCATTAAGTCTAGGGAAAGCCTACGGCACATATTTTGTACACCTACTGAACTGCCTTGTTAAGATGTGTATCTCTACACTGACTGTAGGAGCAGTCTGGTTACCTAACTACCTTAGACCACTCTCTTAATCTTTGTACAGCTAGAATGTGGCAAAAAGAGTCCCACTCTAGGAAAACTGACTGGACAAGGAGATTGTATATTCTTCATCAATGCCTTTTTAAGAAAATGGTCCTTTACATTAGCAATATGTTTGCTTGTAAAGGTGTTCATGCTGGTTTTTTATAGCCCAGATTCATGTTAAAAGTTTGATAAGCCTCATAAGTTATTGTAATGTCATTCTGCTGTAGATAATTTTTAAGAATGTTTTTCAGGAAAAAGGAAGTGCAAGAACATGATATCTAGTGCAAATAGTGCCTTCTGCTTTATGCTGATTCTTCGCAATCAAGAGCAGTAATTGAGTAGCATCATGGAAACTACCTTTGTGGGTATCAGAAATCAAGAAGCTGGGTTTTTTTCAGCTGGTTGCAGTTGATTTGCCTCGCTTTTCATGGAAGTGTGAGCTCTGATTGAAAATATTTATAAAGCCTTACTGCTGCTCTCAATGTCTAACAATGGAATGACTTCATGCTACAGTCGTTCCTTCAGTGAGGTTCAAACAAAGCCTATTGGGTAAGTGAAGAAATGAAGAGCTACTGTAGGAAAAGCTGCAATAGCATGTCAAATGTAGGCTAGCCAAAGAAGATCTAAGGGAGGCTGGAATGTTTCTTATGAGTATATCAAGGGACTAATTACCAGTAGGTGGGAAGGGGAAAAGGGTGGTGATGGCCCAAGATAAAATTTAGTCATAAATCAGTTTAGACTGTGAATTTGAAAGTGTTCAAGAAAGAAATGATGCTCTGGGGCAGTGTTCTGGGGGACTAAAAGCCCCAGCTACTGTTAAGGTGAGCTGGATCATTTTAAAAAAAAGGTTATATAATGTTAGATGACAAGAAACTGCACTTGGTGACCCAAGAATAGTCTTTTGATAATAAACTTTGAAGGCCGTAGAACACAGAGCACTTCTGGATTCCCTGCTTCTAGTCAAAGCCGTTAGTAAGTACCAATATATAGCTTAGGTCACTTTCCTTCATGACAGAAAAAGCATCTGAAAATATTGGAAATTGCTGATAATCTCCTTGGAATTCTGTGAGTGAGGAAATGTTCTATGGTTTGATGGAGAAAATAAAAAATTGGTATCAAGGTCTTATCTGTAGTAGAAAAATTGTGACCTGTTTTTGGCATTTGTTCAACTGCAGGTGTAGTATTGGTTACACAAATGATAGTGCATATAAAACTGAAATAGCCACAATATTATACCCTCTAACTCAGAAAATATTCTTGTTTATGTTTTGGTGTTTTAAATTGCTTTTTGAACATTCAGGTTACCTCACTATGGCACTGTTTTGGATCCGTCTTGTGAAGGACAGACATGGTGTGGTGTTGAAAGTATTTGAAATTATTTTGCACAAGTAAAGGATTTAGATATAATTGGAAATTAAGCTGTAGTGTAAAATAATGGCAGAATTTGGACTAGTACGAGTCACTTTAACTTCTAACTATGCAGGAAGACGGGCACTTGTTCTGAAAATCACACACATGCATGCATGCACACACATGCACACAGAGATATGCTCTTAACCTATCAAAATATTATGAGTTAAGATTAAGAGTCAGACTTCAATCTGCAGGTGCAAGGGCACTTTGAGACTATAGCCTGTTCTTAATTCAGCCTGTTGTTAATAAGTAGCTCGATCTAAAACACATCCAGGGTTTCAGGTAAGTCAAAATAGTGAACAGAGGTCTTGACAAAAGTCCTGTATATTTGAAATTGTTTCCATATATACATATGTTTATACCACAAGGTCTTATGTATGTACTTTGAAAGCAGACACCATACAATGACCACACTTACAAGGATCACTATAATCCTTTTGCTTCAGATTGGGCTAGCAATGTCTTAGCTAGCTAGACTGTATAGAAAAGTCAGTCTAGTTTGTTGTTTTTTTTTTTCCCCACACTACCTGTTATTATTAGCTATATGTGATAGTTAATGGCTAGTGAAGAGTTATTTAACGATTCATGAGCATACGAAAGGTTTGTCTTTAAATGTGATAACCATGGCTACCATGGTTGTCCTTCTGATTTAAACAGTGACTCAGTTGTGTGCATGCTGTTCTCTCTGTGTTGATACCATTCTCGGATCAGTCAGATGTACTCTGTTGAATCCTGTTGTAATGGTTTAAACTGTTTTTCCCAGACGTCTTTCTCTCTGCTCTACCAAAGATTGTCCTGTTCAAAAAAGCAACAGAAAAGAGTGTTCATCTAATCCAAGACACTATCCCACAGCATTGGTCAAACCTATGGTTATTAGAAACTTAAGACAAGAAGCTTGACTTTTTATTGGAGCTGGATTTATTCAGTGACTTTTATTTACTTCTTCCAAGTCTTTTTCAAGGACAGTAATCTCTCAGAAGGTGGTAGGATAGTCAGTTTGGAAAGCAATGCCTAAAATCATTAAAGCAAGTTTTAACATAAATTGTCTGTTAAAGTCCTTAAGTGAAAAAGATAAAATATTTTATGCCTACTTTGTAATTATTTTGTTAGCCTGTTATCTATGTTATATTTATCAATATGTGAATGTTTGACATTTACTGTAAAAGTACTCTCAAGGCAGGACTTTCAAAGACGTGTGTATTTATATGAGGGAACCCACGTCTTAAATTTGTGGTATGTTCTTCTGATTGGAAAGGTAAAATAATCCCAAGATATTTATTTCATCTATTACAACTAACAACAGAATTATCATTTTCAATAACTTAGTTTAATCGTGGAGTAGTTTGTGCTGGAAGAAGCCTCAGTTTTGCAGTCCAACCTCCTGCTCAAAGCAGGGTTAACTTGATGTTAGACCGGGTAGTTCAGGGCTTTATCCAGCTGAGTCCTGAAAACCTCCAAGGACAGGCAGAGCCGGTACAGCATCTCTAGTTTGCCTGATTGTCCTCAGGGGGGACAGTTTCTCCTTATGTATGGTTGAAACCTCTCTTGTTTCAATTGATGTTCATTGCTTCTTGTCCTCCCACCATGTGCTATTGTGAGGAGACTGATTCTGTCTTCTCCATAACCTTCTTGTAGGTACTGGCAGGCTGCTTGCTATTAGCTCCCCACAAAGCTGTCTTTTCTCCAGACTGGCCAAGCCCAGCTTCCTCCATCTTTCTTCACAGGGCAAGTGCTTCAGCTCCCAAACATCTTCATGTCCCCACAGTGAACTCACTGCAGTTTATCAATGTCTGTCTTGTACTGGAGAGACCAAAACAGAACACAGTACGCTCACTGTGGTATGATGAGTGCTGAGTAGAGGGGGATAATTCTTTTCCTCAATTTACTGGCTACGTCCCTGTTAATACAGCCCAGAATTCTGTTGGTGTGCTTCCCACCCCTCCTCCTCTTTTTTTTCCCCTCCTGGGTCACACTGCTGGCTCATGCTCAACTTGCTGTCTACTAACAAGATCCCTTTCCACAGAGCTGCTCCCCAGCCAGTCGGTCATCAGTCTGTATCATTGCAAAGGGCTTGTTCTGATGTGCTGGAATTTGCATTTGTCCTTGCTGAAGTTCATAAAGTTTCTTTTGGTTCGTTCCTTCAGCAGGGGTAGGTCTGTCTGGATGGCAGCCTTGCCCTCAAGCGTATCAGCTGTTCCCTTCAACTTGGTGTCACCTGCAAACTTGACAAGAGTGCACTGCAATGCCTCCTCCTGCTTTGTTTTTCCTGGGATTAATTCTCCCACTTGAAAGCCCTGGCAAACTAGTGACCAGGCACAGCAGAACTAGGTACGGCATGATAATCATCTACCAAGTGCTTATCAATTTAACTGTCTTTTAGCTTCAATTTTTTTGTTAATAAAATAAAAAGATGAAATTTTATAAAATATGTGTGAATTTCATTAATATTCATGTGTTATGATCCTAGAACGAGCTTAAAAAACATAACTTTATCTGATTTTGGACTTCTCTGTGCTGGCCACATGAAGTGATAGGTTAAGCAGGATAACACAAGGTACGTACAGAATTGATGATGTGTGAGATTTTTGTTGTCCCCCGTACAGTTAATGTGCAGCTACACAAACAAAGTCATTCACTGCTTTCAATTATAAGACTTAAATTTTGAGGTGATTCTGGGTGCCAATGATTCTGAGTACCATAATTTGGCAAAGGCCAGCTTCTGTCATGCTGAAAGAAGATTTATGGAACCACTGGACACTAGCCCTCTGAAAATCATTTTATCTTATTGTGATCTCATGTATATTCATCAATTCGTGTGACACATTTAGTAGGAACTCAGAGGAGAGGAGGTAACAGGAAAATAGCCTATTGACACGCAGTAGCATGGAAACAGTCAAGCAGGTTGGCCTAAATTGTGCTTTCACGTGCATCTCTCAAAATTAAAGAGGTATCACACAGGTCAAGATGCAGAGAAACAGTAAATTAATTGCATATCCACCAATATATGTCCTGGTTACTTTCTCGTGAATGACCAGGGAATCATAACCAACTTTGATAATAGATACAGTAAATCAGTTAAACAATCAATGTTTTAATTAGCAATTTAAGCTTAAGGTCTGCACAAAATTGTGGTTCATCAGACTGGAAAGTGGAAATAAGGAATTATTCATTAAATCTGTCCCAGGCTGTCTGTTGGTACCAATCACTTCATCAAAGCTTTGTCACCTTGAGTGACTATTGTATAAAATGTAAGTTCCTTCTTCCAAGCCCTACAGTGTAGTTCCGTGGTAGCACCTGTGGGATCTACAGCTCACTGGATGAGGGAGAAAATGCTATTGCAATGTTTCACAAACCAGCTCATCCTTCTGCCAGTAATTCCTGGTACTGGGTTTTGAGTGGCACTCTTCTTTCACAGGTACAAGCGTGCAGGAAGTCATATAGAGACAGAACTTCAGTTCCTGTGCATGTACGGTTGCCACAGCCTTCACTGGGGTCTAAGACATCTGGACTTACCAGAATTTGCCCATGAAATTCACTGAAGAAATATGGAAGCAGTTTCTTTTAGCTCTTGACCTAATGTGTTCGGTTGGAACCACAGAAGATATAACTGCAGCCTCACTTGTCATTTTGCGTGCTTTTTGTCATGGTCTGTGCTATATTACAGCTGCTCCTGTTCATTTGTTCTCTACCCTGACAATTCCATTTCAGGCACAGCAGAACAGGTGGGGAGGTGGTATTAGAGATGGACTCAAAACAGGATGATGTGAATTAAAGCACTAATGTGTGATTCTGCAACACATAGATGGAATGGGGGGAGGGGGTGTAAAAATGAAAATGTGTGCACTTAATGGGTCAGAAAGAGCCTGTGTAATAGTATGTTTAGGTGTCCGCTTTGAAACACATACCAATGAATGCTGCTTGATAAAACCTGTGTTTTCCTGCAGAATTTTAATATGACTTTTGGTGTTAGAAAAACTAGAAGTATCATTAGACTAACTTTTTAAAGAGAAACAGGAAGGAGGTTTTAAAGGGTTTTATGCTTATATATATCTTAAGGGTGGCTGTCAGGAGGATGGAACCAGACTCTTTTCAGTGGTGCCCAGTGACAGGACAAGGGGCAACGGGCACAAACTGAAGCATAGGAAGTTCCGTCTGAACATGAGGAAGAACAGCTTTACTTCGAGGGTGATGGACCACTGGAACAGGCTGCCCAGAGGCATTGTGGAATGTCCTTCTCTGGAGATATTAAAAACCAACCTGGATGAGATCCTATGCAACCTGCTTTAGGTGACCCTGCTTCAGCAGGGGGTTGGACTAGATGATCCCCAGAGGTCCCTTCCAAACCCTGCCATTCTGTTATTCTGTGAAGGGCTGCATCGATAAGTCTAGCCACAGGCACGTAAGAGTTTTCACTACCATGTTCTGCAACCAGTCTCCAAGATTTAACATTGACTTGCAACAGAAAGGGTGATCTGGAGCTCACTGGTGTTATCATCACCTCCAAGAGGCTTTTCTTCATACTCACTGTGACCAACGTTCTTAACAAGTGAGGTAGAATTTTCTTCTTAACCTTGAAGTTAAATGTTTCCCATTGAATCAACTTTTTTCTTGTAATGTAAGAAGATGGCTTAAAACAAACAAAATCATCTCTGGTATATTCAGAGCTCGAGCATTTTCTTAATTAGAGTGCTGTATTTCAACAACAGCCCTGGAACCTTTTCAGGGTCCCCTGCTGAGATGTGCATGAGGTGCATGTGGTTTACCATAATCTCTTAGCAACAACATTTCTATGAATTGATAAATTACTGCATATTTATTCTGCTTAAAAATTACGTCCTTTGACAGTGCTCTGTAGGAAATGTCTCAGCAAGAAGCAGCAACACAGTCTTGAAAAATGGCATACAGTTTCAAACCAAAGCAGAGCAATTTTTTCAGTCTCAACGCTAAAACGGTAAGCTGTAGTAGGTATTAAACCCTTTGTGAGCAGCACACATTAACCATTGCAACACCCAATTATTATTATTACTCTGTGAGTATAACACGCCTACAGCAATCAGTAGGGACTACCTGGTGTACAGCTGCTGTATCTAGAACACCAAAAGGTATTAAAAAGTCAGCAAGAGTGATGCAGATAACAGACCCTCTGATCTACATCTGTGATGGTGTCAAGAAAAGTGACTGGAACAAAAAATGCTCTCATCTGGCTCTATGAAGAGTTAAGTTACTCTTCTTGTGGCCAGTTCTAATTGTTCAGCAGGCCTAAACCCTCCAAAGTTCTAGAAGGATTGAAGTGGGGGTTGGGTGATTTCAGAGAGACAACTGAGTGAGTGTCATTTAAAGGCTCATAGTCCCCCTGCTCAAATCCATCCCTCATACACAGGTGTTGGGAGAAAGACAAGCTGCTTCCTCTGCCAAACCTCTGTTGGTTTGTCACGGAGACTTTCATGAAGGTGCAAATAGCAGTTTTTAACTTTTGGGGAACCCATAGGTAGTATTTTAAAGTTGCTGGCAAATACTTGTACAAGCTCCCAAAGGGAAAATCGTCCTGAGTCTTAGTGCAGCTAAACATAGGAACTTAGAGTTTGATCTTCACAGCAGTGAAAAGGAGGAACTTAGTCCTAGGAGACTGGGGGATATTGGAAGTCACATACCAAGTGACACTGAAAATGTAGCTCTGCTGGTACGCATAATAGCCTTTACTCCATGAGGCCACCTTTTGGGTCTTCATTTCTAATAGCAGAAGGAGTCTTAACACATGACATTAAGAAAGGGACTTTCCACTTTTCAGCTGTGCCTTTTGCCAAAAGAGACAAATTTCACTCTCTCATCTGGAAAAAAGAAGTAGAGACAAAAGATAAAGACCGAGGGAATTCCTTGATATCAACTGTTTGAAGCCAATGGCAAAGACCAAACTGGGAACCCCAATCTCCTGACTCATGACTGCTATCCTATACATGATGCTGCCTGACATCATCCCTGCTCTTTGTTTGTGATCAAAGATCACTCTTTCAGCTTCGCAATGTAACAGGTTATTAACAGATACTTCCTTTTGTATCAGTCGTTGAGTAAAACGCAAGGGCGTGGTGCTGAGGCAGTTGGTCTGTTTATAAAATGTCAGCGCACAACAGCTGGAGTGATAATACGTGTTGTGGATGCACTATCTAAAAAAGATGAAAAATGACCTACCAGAGATTTTTCTGAGGCCTTCAGGGTAGTAATCTACCACTTGTGAAAATTCTTCTGCCCCCCCAAATCCTATTTTAAATAGCCAAACTATCCGTATGTCCCTGAGCTTGGTGATAATACTCTTGGGTGCACTGACAATGATTGCTGAAGTCAGAAATAATCAACATATCCAATATGCCACTTCGAGCAGCAGCAGAAGTTTCTGGCTTTCAAGTGGTAGAGGAATTACTGACTAGGAAAACTGGATTGTGGGTTGTTTTTTGCTTTCCCCCCTTTTTCCTGTTCTGTGGTGGAGATTAAGTTGTTTTTTTGTTTGTTTTTTTTTTTTTTCCTTAGATATTTATTGCTTCGTATTTGAGTTGATTTGACTCCCTTAGAACAACTCTTTACAGTACATTATCACAGGGTTATTGGTTCCCCACACAGGGATCTTGGTTGATCCAGAAGCAGAGCAGAGGGAACTGTCCTCTTCAGTCTATGATACAGTCTCGAGCCTTGTGATTCCCAAAGCTGGGGTTATGCTCACATGGAGTCTTGTTTGTGGTACAAATCTTCCCACTAATGGCATGCAAGCTGAGACAATAAGACAGAGTTCCTCCTGGAATTGTCCAAAATCTCTGGTATGATCTGAACTAGGTACTTTCCAATATACAGATAACACACAGTGTGCAAAAGTGGAAAGCATGACTCATCCCTCTGTTTTCCCTTGGTGTGAAAGATTCAGGTAATGGCCCTGGTGCAGTAGTTCTTGTGTGATGTACTTTACTTGGATGCATTTCCAATATGTCGTTCTGTCTGTGTTAGGTAGAAACTTGATGCCTGAAATACGCTTCTCAGTATTGGAGCACGTGTTATCCTTTTGTCGAAGTACTTACGGAAGCGTGAGTATAACAGGACTGGGAAGGTGCTTTACATATGATGGCATTTCCCTTATTTATTATTTGTGGGAGGAGGAAAGGCTTTCAGCTTGGGTTCACAAGACTCAGAACAAGGTGGCACTAGGAAGTTGGAATATAATTCAAAAATTATTTCCATAACTTTTACAGAAGTCTCCACACATCTCTGTAGGGCTTCAACCTAATTACTATTGTCTCTTTTTTTATGCCTTGTTACTGAAAACTCGTAAGAAATTAACTGTTGAACAGCTTCCAAACTCCTACCAAATTAACTCCAGCTGAGGATAAGGACTTTCCTGATACTGTTCAACTGATGACACTTTTGCTGAATGCAGAATCCAAGTCTGATTATCCTCTGCTGAGGATGAAGAGTAACTCCACCAATGACATCACAACATAAATAACAGGCAAGTAAAAAGAGAATCAGGCCATAATATATAACTACAGAATAACAATTTTAAAAATTAAAAATTACTTTTTCTTTCTTTTTTTCCTTTTTTTTTTCTTCTGGGCAGAGGAGTAGGTAAACACTGTAAGAAATATGTGTGCTAGTGAGTCAAACATATTATTTTTCCCAGGATTTGTTATTTACATTAGGGTGTAACATATTACTAATGCTACACAAGTCACTAGTTCAGTTTCTCCATTCAAGTAAATCCCAAAAGATTAAAATCTTGCATCTGTCCATTAAACAGCAGGAAACATATGGTTACAGAAATGTAGTTATATTTTGATAAGTTTATTTTTCAAAGACATTGAAATTAAAATGATTCTACTGGATGTTTTCCCATTTTATACACTTACTTTCCTTTAAGTGCCTATACAGTAGAATCTTCCTGCTACAATATCCTGAATTTTGTGAACAGAGTTGACAGTCAAGAAAATTACTGTGTAATTGCTAAGTAGCTTCTGTCCATCCTGAATTATTTCTGAAACATGAGAAAAACATCACAGATGCATGCTACATTGTTCAGAGAGCATACATATGCATTTAAGTCACTTACATTACACATTTTAGTGGTGTAATTGTGAAATATGTTCGTTTTACATTCCTAATTATGGAGCAGAACAGATGGCAAAGACTTAGTTCAAAGTAATATATATCCATTAAAATAAACGATGTTGCCAACCATTCATCAGTGACAGAAGAGTTTACCACTTCCTTGGAATATAATTAGGCACTACTCTGGACTGCAAAAAATGTAATTATTTCAAAGTTTATTTTCTGTAGTCATTTACAGTCAAAATTAGTTAGAAAACTGTTTGAAATCTTGCATTATCAGGTGCAACACATTTAACATGGGTTTGTCATTTGACAGCTTGAGATAGTTTGCAGTGAATGTAGCTCTGAGCAAGGACTATGAGTGGCATTTATTTTGGCTCTGTGTGTGACTCATTGTGTTTACACCATTGTAAGTGAGTAATTGAAAGCTAAACTCTTCTTCTGTGGAGCAACAGGTTGCAGGAAGGATGTGTACTGTGATGGCCTCTCAGAAAAAGACCCTGAACAGTCCAGTCCTGAGGCAGTCCTGGGAAGGATCCTTGCTGTACCTGCTGGAAGGGCAGAGTTCCCAGTAATGACAGGCTAGCACAATTTGCTAAGGGCTGGGGAGCGATGTGCAGGACTGCATAAAATTGCAGTTTATGTAGCATCGCTGACTCCAATCAACAGTCACAGTCCCTAGGCAAAGTGCCTTCTTGCTGTGGTGTTCCTATTTAAGACAGCAACAAGCAGTTCAAGTGACATGCAGTACAGGGATGCCAAATCCTTTCTCTCTTTAGACGTAATGGAGGTAAGTGCCTCTGAAACATGATCCACAAGCCCTGAGAAAAATGCCAATCACTTTAAACTAATTTTATAAACAGACGTGTTTTGGCAGTTCAGTAAAGATAATTTCTTTCCTTCATTTCTTGACATTAGAAGCTATAGCAGATATTCAAATTTTATTTAAATTTACACAGCTCAAGGTTTTCTTAAAGTGAACAGCATCAAGGATTTTACCTGGATCTTTCACTGGGGCAAAAGGCTAAAAAGAAGCCCCTAAACCTGAGGCTACAGCCACACTAGTAAATTAAACAGTCTCAGGGAATTTTCCCAGGCCCTAGAACTCAAATTTTCTACATCATTGAATTGCTAGTACAGTCCCCAGCATGATTTTGGCTTGCGCTAAATAGGATTTTCCTAAGCAGTTCCTGAGCACAGGGCAGAAATTGGCATGGGCCAGTCAGATGGTTCGCAGCAGGCAGTTTGCATGCAGCCATCTTCTTGTGGGGGCTAGGAGAGGTTGCTGGTCTCTTGGCCGTGGTCTGCTGGCTGCCCTCAGTGCTGGAGAAAGGTTTCTGTATATTTACTTTGCTTGTATAGATAGCTAAGTTAGATTGGTTAGCCTTAGTTACCAAATTGCAGAGGACAAAAAAAGAAAACAATTTGAATCTTAGATAAGCAAGAGGATAATTTGTTGACATTTGTAATAGACCATGACCTGTGAGAGCTGCTCTCAGAAGCTCTGTTCAGGAGCAGCACAGCAACCTACCAGTTTTCATTGTCTCCAAATGCACACAATAATCAGCTTGCACATGTTCCTGGTGAAGCTACTTCTGGACTTAGAGCCTTCACCACAAGTTGTAGTTTGCACTCAGACCCCATATATTTGCTATAAATAGTCTTCACTTAAACACGTCTGAAGCTGTAGATAACAATTACTTTTTCCAAGCTGGCTGCCCATATGCATGGCTGGAACTAATGAACAGGCTTGAATGCGAGACTGTCTATGACGGGATTATAAACAGATCCTTCTTTTTTTAAAATACAGCCTGAGTATAAATATAAATTTCTGTACTCTGGCAATGATTTAGACACTGTACATCACTAGCTCCCTGAACTTTACCTAATTATTGCTTTCTAGAAGAACTGCTGGGATATTTTCTTGGGTTATGGGATTTTTTTGGTCACCCTGTGGTGATATTTGCTCTGCCTTAATAATATGATGGCACCTTGTCTTTGCAAAAGGATGACTGCAGCAATGATAAACCTTCTGTCTAAGTGGAACTAATTACTGAAATGAATCAAAGCCCTTTCTGCTAATATATTGCTAGTGTAAATCCTCCACCGACAGTAACCAGGAAGAGTTTTGCTAGGGATTCCAGTGCTTGAAGGATAAAACCTTAAGCAGGAAACAATAATAATAATAACTCATGGTTTCCTTTATTCAATTGCTTGTTAATTATAGACAAGAAGGGTAATACACGAAGCAAAGTCAATGGGTTTACTGTGACAGTAAGTCATTATTGAGAGATCTGTTCTTATTGTGTGTGTCCAGAATCCCACAGAATCCCATGGAGAGTTCTGAAAAAAAGTTCCCACAGCTTTCAGGGTTGGTTCTTCTTAATAAATAAAAATAAGTGCAGTAGAATACAATTGGATGCAATGCAACGCAATACAATGCAATACAATATGGTGCAAAACAACACAATATGATACAGTGCAATGCAATGAAATATAATACCATACAATACAAAACTTAGGCCACCTGATTTTCCCATACTGTCTTGTGTGTTTCTCTTGATTCAAACTGGCTTGAAAAATGCTTCAGAAAGCTGATTCTGAAAAGATTTTCTTAACATAGGACATTTAATGCCACTCAGAAGGCATAAGTCTCCCAGATCTACATGTGAATCTTTCCCTCTTTCATGTGCAAAACTGAACTCAACAGCTTCTAGAAAACCTCTTTCTTCCCATTCTTAGTCTCTGCAGATGTCTCCTTGAGAGCAGTCTGACTGTCTCTGTAGGCAGATGATCCATGTTATGCGGGCATATAATTCAGGTATATATAATTTCTTACCCTGCCTTCCAGATTTGGGGCAGAAGAGCTAATATACTTCTCAGCAAAGCTGTTTGTCTTTTGTTTGTTTCATCTTTCTGGACAGTTTGGTATTGGGGAAGTCTTGATGGATTGGTATTGTGAAAACCTTGCATGGACCCACAGCTGCAGTTTGAGGAAAAAGAGTCTATTCACACAAAGGAATAAGCCCTGTTCCAATATAAAATGCTGTGGAAACATAAAAACAGAGAGGTCAACAAGAGAGTTCTTATGACAGAGTCTTTCTTTGACTCCTCTTCCCTTGCTTTTTATTCAGAAAGGACAATGGAACAAAATCAAGTATAGATCATGCATCCCTGTGGCATGTTGTATATCCAGAAAGTCTCTTTACTAGGTCTCTTTAATATTTGGCATATATATGTATCACATACCTCACAGCTGGTGATTGTGCTTCATCTCTGGAACAGTTACTGGTTTTGGTTAGATGCATCTGTTCATTTAGTCTTTGATTTTAACACTTTTTTCCACACTTCAAGAATGCCAAAGAACTTTGGGTACTTTGGTCACTCTTTTCTCAGAGGAGTGACCTCACTGACAGGCAAATTTATCATATCTAAGGACAGAAGTTTACTGCAAGATGGAAAAAGGAAATTTATAATACTGCCTTCACCACGACAGTCACTGTTTTGAGCAATACTTTCTCAGAAAGTTCCTTGGAAGAAGAATTGCAGAACTACTAGACAAAAAGTTTCAGAACATTATTCATTTGTTCTGTTCTATTATCATCATATCTAAGCTGTTCTGCGTTATTTGGTGTATCTAACAAAATGCTCAGTTTGCTCCTGATCTGTGTGCATGGATTCTCAATGGACAGCCCTTATGCAGACGACAAATGCCGCCTACTTTGCTTGCAACTTGTGTGATTTGTTATGATTTTTGCCTTTATGCTTTGTGTCATAATTCCTAAATATGAAGGGGGACATCTTAGCATTCAAAGTTAACTGTTGTTCCCAGCAATACAGTCTATACTGAGATTTTTATCAAGCTGGCCAGAAAAATCAGATGGAAGTGGGTTAAAAAGGAGTAAAATAGAGAGAGATCATTAAAAATTCTCCATGGCAAGTAGTGTCACCAAGAAATGCGCTACACAACTGAAATTAATTGCAGCTCATATTGATTTTGATGGCAGAAGAATATGTTGACAAACAGAAGAACACTGTCCTGCAACACGTTGTTTAGATACTACTGTGAAATACAACAGGGTAAAGAAAGCACTGGATTAATTTTGGTGTCTGTTTGCATTCAGAATATGGAATTCAAACCATGACCAGAAAGAGGTACTAGATGGTTCACTATGTCAATAAAGGACCACAGTGACTTTTATTTCTAAACCATGAGAGAAGTATTCAAGGTGCTGCCACGGAAGAGATCATCAACTGTGATACGAGTTGGTGATTTCAGGTGGTTCCTTGAAGAGAAGAGCTTATATGTGACCAGTATCTTATCGTAACCACACTGGACAAGTAAGATGTGTTTGAGGTGTGTTAAAATAAAACTAACCCTCCCCCCAGAAAAAGAATTTTTCATAAATACAGTCTTTTTTAGACGCAAATCTTGTCCTCAGCAGAAGTAAGATTTTTACTGTGATTTCTTCCGTGCTCCCAGGAGAAGCTCTGCTTTTGAGAATCGGAGTCAAGCTAGCTCTGAAAATGAGCAATCCTCCTTTAAGTAGCTCACGTTGCTATTTCCAATGTACCCTTATATGGAAAGACAGTTTCATTTCCTTGAACTGTCACTGCTGCATTTTCTTGAGCATTATATTAACTTAAAGAAGATGACAAATAATGTTATGAGCTGGTAGATATATTCTGTCATTGGTAGGGCAGTGAAAGATTAAAACAATTAGTAAAATCATCTGAAGTGTGAAACCTGAATCTGTACATTTTGTAGCATATAGGAAAACTTATTTTCCTTCAGTAGTGGTGTTATAGAGTTTTGTTTTTACCATGCAAACTGCTGTGGAAACATGATCTCACAGAATGGTTGAGGTTGGAAGGGACCTTAAGGTGAAGCAAGGTCACTTAAAGCCAGTTGCTTAGGTCTGTGTCAAGACACTTTCTGAATATCTGCAGTGATGAAGACTCCTCAACCTCTCTGAGCAATTTGTATATCTCTAAGAACTGAGCATATATGCTGAGGAATCTCAGTGCCTTTTGCGTGGAATTAAACTCATCCCTTGCATAACGGAGTTGAGTCATGCACGATGAACTACGCCACATGTGGAAAACAGAGGTCCTAAAACTCTCAAGTAAGTGTGATTCTGGAGACGAACAAACAAAGCTTAATATAAAGAAAGAAAACAAAAACCACCAAACTTTTTCCCAAATGAGAAGAAGTTAAGTCCTTTAAAATCAGGAAAGAAAATCTCTGTTTGTAAAAGGATTGCCTCTTTGTCTATTGACTTAGTATGACTGATCAGTAGTAGAAAAAACTTTTGATATTTTGTAAATTTAAAATCTCATTGAAAAAAGAGGTAAAGAAAGTGCCTTAAATAGCTCAGAAATGGCAAAAAAACCTGAAAACAACTATTTGGTTAAAAAAACCCCAAAACACAAACCCAGCCACGATCGTTCTCTCCCACTCTGTTTTACACATACCTATAGATATCATCGAGTGCTGATGCTATTAGACTTTGTGCTGACTCTGTGTCTGCAGTGGAAATATTGGCAGGCAGCACCATATCAGCAATCTGAAATTACATACAGACAAGTACGAAAATGAATGCCTACTCTTAGGTGCAAGTTTATTTATTAAGGGAAGGCTGTAACATGAAGGGTACTTGACCTGATGGATAAATTTGATACAGCTTTGTAGTCTTTCACTATGTGGACTTGCACTCTATTTAGAAGGAATATTAGAAGTAAGTTTGATAGTCCATGCTGATAATGATTCACATTACATGAAACACCTGGCCCAGCTCAGAGAAGACTGATATTCAGATTAATCTAGCATGAGAAGGCATCAAGCTATCTCTTAGTGTGTACAGTATTTAGCTAGGAATAAACAAAGCTAAAAACTAGCAGGTTCTTAAGAGTTTCTCAATCTATTTAAATAACATAAAGACCACACTAAAGTGCCATGAGTAATCTTAAACACCAAATGCCTAATCCAGAGCTTATTGAATTTAATACAAATGTGTTATTTGCTGTCAGTGGGTTTGAAAACAGGTCTTTGAAATAATTAAGCCGAATCTGACAGTTTTATTCCCTCACATGTATGACCAGACCAAATTTTGCATTCTTCTATGCCTAACTATATTATTAGAGAATCTGCTTACGCAAGTTCCAGTGCCGAACAAATGGAAATGAAAGGGCAAATTCAGTTGTGACGTAAAGAGAACTGGGAGATGAGGAAAGACAGAGATCAGAACAGCTATGTGAGAAGGAAGTTCATGTCATATCAGATATTGCTGTGGGGCAATGATGGCCGAAGAATTTCTATGCCCCTTAATGAACTGATATTAAATGGAAACCATTGACTTTAAACGTGCCTTATGAGGGGAATGAAGAGCCAGGACTCTCAGGACGAGTACACTTTTGATGCACAGAAATGGTTGTACTTTGACTGTAGCTTGGGCTCAAGGGCTAAGTCTGCACTGTATTTGAACTAGTCCCATGGGCTGGCTAGTCCCACAGGTATCCTAAAGTATGATATGCTCCCAAGATCTGGCTCTGCATATCAGTGTTTGTAAATCCCACATGTCTGAAAATGTGGAAGTTCTTCCAGGGTGGACATTGGCTGTCTTGTCTGCACAGCGTGATCGTACGGCATAGCTTAGTTCAACAATACATGAAAGTGATATGAGCAACATATAACTGCAGGAAAGAAGTTTCCGCTTTAATATCCCACATGCTCTAAACCTAGTCCGAAAAATATACCTGATAAAAATAGGATAGATGCAATGAAAGGGATCTAGGGTCTAGTACTGAGCCTGCTATTGAAATACAGCACTAAACTTGAGACACCTTTCGGTGTAGTGAGTTGAACCTACCTCATGTCCCACCTTTCTAGGCTTCGTGAACAAGGAGAGTGAATCCATGCAGAAGTGCTGGGGGCTTAGATATACCTCATCTGAGCAATACACAACTTCAAACTCAGGAGAAGGTTTGGAACAGTGCTGGACAACTTGTGAATTATTAATCAGACTTTGACAAGAATATTTAAAGGTTTCTAATAACTGATACACTTATTAATAAATAATAATTTTAAATACATACTGGACATACTGGAGGTAGTCCAGCAAAAAGGCCACAAGGATTATTGGGGGACTGGAACATCTCTTCTGTGAGGAAAGGCTGTGAGATGTGGGATGGTTTAACCTGGAGAAGGCTCAGGGGGAATCCTATCAGTGTATGTGAATATCTGAAGGGAGAATGTAAAGAAGACAGATCTAGGCTCTTTTCAGTGGTGCCTGGCGTCAGAACAAGAGGCAAAGGATGCAAATTGAAACACAGGAGGCTCCACCTGAACATCAGGAAACATTTTTTTACTGTGAGGGTGGTCAAGCACTGGAACAAGTTGCCCAGAGAGGCTGTGGAGTCTCCATCCTTGGAGAAGTTCAAAAGCTGACTGGACGTAGTCCTGGGCAAATGGCTCTAGGGGCCCCTGTTTGAGCTGGGGGGTTGGACTAGATGACCTCCAGAGGTCCTTTCCAACCTCAACCATTCTGTGGTTCTGTGATTCTGAATACATAGGAGTGATTATGCTCATACTTGTATTGCTATTTCACTGTGGAAATAGAGAAGTATGAGTTTACAGTCTCCATAGTCTTCTCCTTTAAATGCACGTGTGAAAATAAAAGATAAGGATGCATTATTTAACAATGATAGTTCCAAAATTTAAGTATTAGTTTCCAGTGGAATCAGAAAGGCAGAACTAAACTCATTATAAACGAATCAACTCAGTTACATTGTTCTCCATCTATATTCATGTCTTTGGAAGAATTTGTTTCTGCCATTGTTTCACTGTTTCATTGTTTCATTTATCTCATCTGTTCCTACCCCATTTGAAAGTGTAGTAAGGACAGTGGATTACTCTGTAGAATTGATTAGTTGACAACAGGGATAAGGCTTGTCTTTTATTTACTTCTGCTGCATATCTAAATTTTCATGTGCCATGTCAGTTGTTTTTTTTTTTTTTTAATTACATTTCTCAGGAAAATGTTATGCTAAAATGACTAAATTCCAAAAGACAGTAAACTGAATGACTGAGCTGATTGAACAAAGAAGCAAATTATACGGTAGGTTAATGACACTCCCAAAAACTAAGTGAAAAGCTAAAGCAGGAGTGGAATACTAATCAGAAGCTGCTCACTAACCAACAATTATATATGCTTGTGAAAAATGCTACTTTTACATTACGTTAAATCCTTTTTTTATTTCAGTAGCCGCAGCAATGATTTCTTAATGTTTAATTCTTACTAAGCAAGAGAAATATTCGATCCATAATAAGCCATTATGGAGCATGAAGGAACTAAATACAGAATGTATTTCATGCAGCAAGCACTGCTATATCTAAGAGGCTCTGAATATGAATCCATGCTTACACAAGGGTGTGGCTGTGTACGGCAATTTGAGGCAATTTGGCATTTCCCTCTGTGTCAATAGTGTACTGCTTGTTTCTAGCAGACAAGCGTCTGTGCTGCAGAAACCACCATAACATCTTGCAGTAACTGACCCCCTTGTTGGCACTGGCAGCAGAGCACAAGCAGGGAACGAAAGTGGAGATAATTACCCTGGCTCCACAGAGGTTGGGCCTAGGAAATGTTTGTGGGGTAGTGTCTGCTGGAGCTGACTGGGCATTAGCTAACATAAAGATTTCATACAGAAGACTTCTACCACTGAAGTTATCTTTCTGGTCCCTTTCAAGAAATTTGAAGTAACCTATTGATTTTTTAACAGTGCACTGGTCACAAGTATTACAGTGCTGGTGCTACACTAGAGGCTACGGGCGTTCTTATTAGAAGGTTTAACTATTGCAAAGTCAGCTGGGAGGTACCGTGTTCTCACGTGTGAATAATACCGCAAAATTCTGTAAAGAAACAAAGAAAATTCCGTTTAACACCTTTTACTGACAGAGCCCTAGAAGTCTCGGTGTCAGTCACAGCACACACATGGAGCAGGAGACGGTATTTACCCTGATATGAAAGACAGGCAAGAGATGGTGGGGGGAAAATAAGGCACTAGGAAGTAAGGTGATTTGCTGATGATCACCCAGAGAAGAAAGCATGGGTCTACTGACAACTCCTTTAGTCCCGTATCTGCTAGATTATGGAATTTTCGTGCACTTCCCACAATGGTATCATGTTAATGTTCTACATATTCTTTCTTTATCAATGAATAGTCCTAACATATTCCATATGTGTCATGGTTAGTGAACACAGAATGACAATATTAATAAGTTACAGGTTAGATCCAAAGCCCACTCTCCCAAAAAAATTTGGATGGAGCTTGTAATAAACTAAAAGGGACAGGCACTGCAACTCTGAATGTCGTTTAACAGATGAAAGGAAATAGTTTTTTTTTAAATGAGAGCAACACATAAAGTTTATCATTCCTTAGTGGAAATTTTTGTTTGTTTGTTTTTGTGGAACTCCTAACATCCTTGCCTTGGCAGCCAAGCACCTAGTTCAGCAAGGTACGGGATCCTTGGTAACTCATGAAGATTGGACTCCTCGCTTTATAAAAGATAAATTTCTGAGGACATCATACAAAAACCTTGGGAACAAAGCCCATATTGCTGAAGGCTTGCAGTTCTTCAAGTCGCTTTGGTTTTCCAGCTGAATTTTGCCTTTTGAGAGACTTCCAAGTTACTAGTAAGAAAGTAGGTGGGTGAGCAGAAACTCGGCAAGAAATCTGAGGAATGTTTTGATTTCACTGAGCTGGCATCGTCCAAGGGGAGAAATTTGTTACATAGGAACATTTCTAATCAGTTTGGTTATGATTCCTTATATTAATGCAAAGAACTTTGGATTCCATTTTTATAGCATTACATGCCCGGAGGCGAGCGACTATGTATATGTGCATGTACAGACCGCACAGGGGACGGATATACGCCATTTCAGCATGTCATGTTTGCAAAGACAATGTAACGTGTCTGTAGCAGCAACAGGGATTGAACGGGGAGACGACTACAATGCGATCAGTCCCCATACTCCTCCACATGAGTAGGCCGATCCAGGAAGATATTTTTTGCTGTTATTGACATGATCCATGCATTACCAATCATTGCAAAAATACACATTGACCCTCATTAAAGAGTCAATGACTGTATGAAGCTAATTAGTAAGGAAATAGTATTCTTAGAAATGGAAGCAGTCGATGTTGGTTTCCTTTTTGATTTATATGAGTAATATCATACATGATTATCGTAACAAATTATGTTAATAGGAAATTTGTACGATTTATAGGTGCACCTCTAACTAGTTCAGTCTGAAAGAGATAAATATGTCAAGAAATGATACTAATTCCTTCCCTAAATAAGAGAAGATGGGAAGATGTGATTTCAAATGTCACACTTGCAATCAGCAAAAGCCCTACAATCAGGAATCTGCAATAAATATTTACATAATTTTTTTTGAAGGCAGAGACAGTGCAAACGTATTTTAAGCAGACTAAGTATGTCTGGAATAAATTCTAAAAATAGTTTCTTCTGAAGATAGGTTAATTGTTATTTTATAGTGCAGGGTTACAGCTAACAAAGTCTTTCCCGACTGTGAGCTTCTAATGTAGAGTTTTTAGATAAGCAAATGGTTTACTGTTACAGACACATATCTGAAAGCTGAGAAGACATAAAACCCAGATGCTGTGGGTTATATACGTTAGTGCAAGTCAAAGAGGCATATCACAGAAAGTGTGTGCGTGGGGAAAGGTGTCATTATGTTACTTCCAGGTTTGGACTACTGCTAAGGGTGAGAAACATCTGAGATGTCATGGAGCCAAAACTCACACATGAGGCTTATCAGCATGAGTGCTCCGTGGCGCTACTGAAGGCAGGGAAGGCAGAGAACCCAAACGGGCTCCCTCTCTGCCTTGGAGCAGAGCTTGTGGGAGAGAAGGAGACACATGTGGAAACCCAGCACCATGCACCTGTAGTGGGAATCCTTCAGTGCCTCTAGGACTCCTTATAGCGCATGTATGCCACAGGAGATGTGAGTGCCCTGTTTGCTTAGAGACCATACTAGTGATCTAATCAATCAGTTCAGGTACTTTCCTAAAATAATATTTCCATTTTTTCTTAAAAAAAAATAATAATAAAAAAAAAAGGCTGGTAAACCTCCTAAAAATAAGGCACATTTTCTAGTCATATTCAGAGTCTTATATCTGCTGCCTGCAGATGTCACAGAAATACATTGCTCTGTGATTTCCTGTTCAAATCTGCCATCTCCTGCAGAACCATGACAACGCCTGCCATAAGATAGTGCACTTCTCCATCGTTCAGTGGTTTTGATCCCATCTGGCGTGAAAAAGGGGATGGAAGCTTTTCCTTGCATTAAAATGTCTAGGCAATCCTTGTTAGCAGGCGTGCTGCTCATTTTTTACAGTAATTGCCTGTGACATCGCGGTAGACATTCCTGAGATAAGGTGGCTTGTCTGCTGTAGAGACTTGGGTTCCCATCTCCCTGCCTTGGTTTTAGTCCTCTTTATAGTGCTTGTGTGAGTGAGGCTGATCCCAAGTAGTGGAGCGTTGTCAGCAAGTTTTCAGTTATTAAATTAACAGCTTCCGTTGTAAGTACCTCGCAGCTGGGGCTGGAGAAACAGGCTGCATTGCCAGACCTGAAGCAGGAGAAGAAATCCGTAGTACAGAAAGTACAGTAGCCAAGGGCCTCTCTCTCTGAAACTGTTCATGAATTTGGGAAGCAAGAATACTGTAGGTTTGTCCTTCAGGTTGGCAGGATGGTTGCATTGATGGAGAAAGGTTTGAGTTGGACAGTAGTTAGCAGCTGAGTCAAGAGTCGTACTTCCAGATGTGCGTGGGGAGAGCGTACTTTGAGAGATGCATGAGGAACAGAAACTGAAATCTCAGTCTGTTGGCCTTTGGAATTAGTAGGAAGCTCGCTCTAGGCTTCAGTAGACTCTGACTAAAACCTCGTAGGCAGCAGGGAAAGGTCGTGGGTACCAATGCAGAGATTCTGCCTATTTGCAGCAGAACTGTGAGGTGTGTCCTGCAGTTTGGATCTGACAGCGCTGAAGGGAATGAAGTCGTGGTCTCCAGGCTGGGACATGGGAGAAGTGAGGTAAAAGAGAGGAGTTTTTACTACTTTGTTGTTAATTGGTCATTGTACGCTTTTGAAGGACATTAAGAGATAAGGAAAAATGAACTTCGAGTAAAATAACTCATGATTTGTGCTAAGATCTGCGATGCCTTTAGAAGAAATGTTCTCACTTCTATTATTTTTCTAAATCCTTATGAGCAGCAAATCGTGAGCCAAAATTCACAAAATCAGATCAGAAATCAAAATTGGATCATTTAGAACTTTTAAACTCACATTAAGTAGCAATAAGTTTTCAAAAATATCTTGTCTGCAACAAGAAAAAAACACCACAGGAGCCCCAAATATGTATTTTTATTATTTATATAACCATACAAATAAGCAATGAAACACTGAACACTTTGTCATGTGACTTTTTTTAATACAAAAATGTACTTAGTAAAAAAGAATTTAGTAATTTTTTTGGAAAACAAATTGAAATATATTTCCATAGACAACTGTTGCTGATATAATTTTTGCCTATTTTTATTGATGTGAGAACATAATATAATAAGAATTTTTATTATTTGTGTAATTACAGCACAGCACCAATATTTTTATTCTTCCTGTGTGTAATGGTGTTGCTTTACTTCTACTAGATTAATCAATGTAATTTTATTTTTATATATTAATTTGTGATAAGTAAGATCATCTGCTTAGAATTCATTTGTTAAAAAGCTTAAAAAATATTTTTTCTTCTCTAACACTTTGTTCAAAGTCAAACAGAATCTTCTTTGTCTTCTTTCTTTATACTTGTAGCTTTTTCCATTACTGTTTTTAATTTGTAATGAGCGATATTTGTGCAGACACATTTTGTTATGACGACCGCTGAGCTCTGCCAAACATTGTCCTACTAGCTCAAGCTAGAATTGTGAGAAAACATTCCAGACAGTGCCCTTTTGAGTGGCCATTTATTCCAAGTAGCGATGAAATAACTTCTTTCTAGCTGGTGTTGCATAACTCAGACTATTTCTCTACAAATTTTTTTTCTAAAAACAGAATAATAATAATATATGTCCCCTCCAAAGTTTATTTTCTCCTCTGGAAATGCAATAAGATTATGAAAAAATAATTGTACTATCGTAAGTGATAAATAGTTGTTGGAGAATCAATTAGTAAATACAAGATATACAAATGACACAATAAAGGCCCTGTTCATCCATCATCTGCCCTTAGCACCCCAGTTTTGAATTCCTCATTGAAGATAATGGGAATTTTGTTCTGACTGAGGAATTTAGGAATATGGCAGCATTTACAAGACAGGGAGAATTAAATGTCCAAGCTACATAGATAGCTGGTTTAATGCAAAGGCACTTCTACTGTTCTGCCTTTTTTTTTTTTTAATATACCAGATGGAAGTGACAATGGCAAGATAGCACCATTTTTCATATTTGCAGTCTGAAAGACCATTTAAAAGCTATCAGTACTTTGACAATTGTTCTGGTTTCAGCTGGGATAGAGTTAATTTTCCTCCCAGTAGCTCCTGTGTTTTGGGTTTAGTATGAGAAGAATGTTGATAACACTGATGTTTTCGGTTGTTGCTATGAAATTAAGGACTTTTTCCAGTTTCTAATATTCAGCTAATGAGCAGGTGTACAGGAGCTCGGAGGGAGCACAGTCAGACAGCCAGCCAAGCTGGCCAAGGGAAATATTCCATAGCATAAATATCATGTTCAGTTTACGAATGGGGGCTGGCCAGGGGGCAGGAATCTTTCTTTCTCATTTCTGTGAGTTCGAATCCTCTCTTGTCTGGGAGTTCAAACTTTTCCAGGAGTTCGGTCTTTTTCGCGAGCTTTGTGAAATTTGCAAAATCTGCAAATTCAGGGTTCCATGATCACTGCTTGGAAACTGACTGCAAATCAGTTATTGGGTGGTGAGAAAATTGTATTGTATAATTTTTTTGCATATTCATTGTTATTTTTATTGTTATAACTATTATTAGTAGTATTATCAGTAGTATTAGTATTTCCTTTGTTGTCTTATTAAACTGTCTTTATCGCAACCCGTGAGTTTTACCTTTTGCCCATTTTCCTCCTCATCCCGCTGAGTGAGTGGCTGTCTAGTGCTTAGTTGCCAGCTGCTGAGTTAAACCACGACAACACTGGATGCAGATCTGTTACAAAAAATATATACTCCCTAAGTATTAATAATTTCTAAGAGTATCAGAAAATATATATTTTTCTTAAAAGGCTGATCTACTTGCAAATGAGTTACTATAAAAGACAGCAAGTGAGAAAATCCAGGACTTTCTGTTGCCTATAACTGACTGGTTTATGGTAGCAGTAAACTGGATTAACCAATATGGCATGAGTCTGCTCTCAGGAGACCGGCTTTCCACTCATCTTGTTATGGTCCCGACACAGTGGTCAGTTGAAAGAATCTGTGGAGAAAACCCATGCTCTTTGAAAAGTCATTAATTACAAAGGCAGCAGTTGCAATAGCTAAACTTGCATACCTTTGAAATTGCTCAATTAACAGAATTGTCATCTGATGAAGCATTTTTAACTTTGATCTTGTAGTCTTACTACTGAAGCAGCCTTTGTCTGAAGCTTGTGGTGCTTTACACAGAAATGTCCACTCAATAATTATGTCAACATTTCTTTTGATACTGACCATTAGAATTGAGAAAACAAAAGAATTCCCCAAGTGTTTGAACTTTTAAATTAATATTTTGACTGCTTATACTCAGTTTTTGAGGTCCTTTCAAGCGATCATTTGATCGTTGGCAGAAGCTAGTGGAAAGTAAAATACAGAATTGCCTCACTGTTTATGGAGACATTACGTTAAGGTTTTGGAAGTACTGGCATGTCAAGCCAGTCAGAGAACAGATTACCTGCCTATTGGAGCTGGAAACAAAGCCCAACAACTTTCCTTGCCCATAGTTAAAATATGTATTTGCAATATGTCTGTGGAATTAAGCAATTTCAGCAGATTGAACAGCCTGACATTTGATAAAATCAGAATTGGCTCTCAAATGTATACAGCAACAAAGGTGCATTGTGTCTGGCTGGGATGAGGTTGCCTCTCCCCACAGCAGCCCTCACGGTGCTGTGCTTTGCATTTGTAATTGGAACAGTGCTGATAACACACAGATGATTTGGCTAGTGCTGAGCAGTGCTCCCACAGCATCAGGACTGTCTCTCCAACCCTGCTCCACAGGCCAGGGGGTGGGCAAGAGGTCGGGAAGGGACATAGCCAGGACAGCTGACCCAAACTGACCAAAGGGATATTCTTTACCATATGATAGTGTGCTCAGCAATAAACAGTAAAAGAAAGGAGGAGGAGAGGAGGGGGGGGCATTCATTGTTAAGACGTTCGTATTCTGAAGTAACCTCTGCATGTACTGAGGGCCTGCTTCCCAGGAAGTGGCTGGACATTGCCTGATGGTGGGAAGTAGAGAACAAATCTTTTTGCTTGTCTTTGTTTCCACATGGCCTTTGCTTTTCTTTAAGCTGCTTTTATCTCAACCTGTGAGTTTTTTGTCTTATTTTCTCTCCCTGTCCTGCTGAGGAGGAGGACTGAGAGAGTGACTTGGTGGCACCAGATGGACAGCCAAGGTCAACCCACAACAAAAGGACAACACATTTTTACAATGAATTATAAGTTGCTATTCTAAGCTTTATTCCAGTCATCATAAATGACATGGGATTTCAGAGGCTTCCTACAACATTGCAAGTCCTAAAGAGATCTGATTTCCTCTGCAGTCTCCTGTTGAAACAAAGAAGGTCTGGAGTGTAATTGTATCTTGAAAGGAAGCAAAGCCAATTCAAGTTTACGAAGAGTCACAGCCAATAGCCAAGATATGGGAGAACCTGCAAAGGAGATCTGGCGGTCCTGGAAGTCAGAACTAGAAGCTCTGGAAGGCTTAAGAGCTCAAAGCGGGCAACCAGGAGAAATGGCAGCATCAGGACAGGACACATCTAGTAGTACTGGAGGCTAGAGTTACTTTTAATGTACTCTACAGGAATTTTTATTACATCGAAACCACAATGTTCACATTTCCACATTTCTAGCCCGAATGAGCCTGATCACTGAAAGTGCAAGTACATTCCACATGCTGTCTTGATAAACTGAGAAACTGCTCCATTACTAAGAGTGAAACATCCCTACAAGTACCAGTCTTAGAGCTCTCCATGCAGCGTTAGAAGAATGCCTTGGGTAGGATGCCCAGACCAATTGCAGCTTGGGGTACATAAAATGAACACAAAGTCCTAGAGACAGAGAAGAGCTGCCTCCTGCATGGAGAAGACTCTGACCAACATGTACCACAAGGATTTTCATGTAAGACTTTCTGGAAAAGTGTGGTCATGAAGTTTGAGAAGCCCTACAGTCTGGGACTACACTTCCCATGTGGCTGGTAGACAAGCACCTTATCATAAGGCATGAGCCTTAAATAAATTCTGGCCAATAAATTATGATCAGACTTATGAATGGATTCATGATTTGGGATTGTCAGTGTTCTTTGAGGAACAAATAACCTGAGATAGTAGATCCACAGACAAGGTAATAAATATCTTTAAAAAAATAAATAATTTTTGAGGAAATTTCTAAATAAGCCAAGACTGAAAATATGTTTAAGGTGTGGACAACCTATTTCAAGTCTTGTTAGAAAGAGCATCCACCAAAACGGATAGTTCCACCCTTTCCTCATCTCATGCAGCTTCTCGTTCCTACTGCCATGATGACCTTGCCTTATGCCAGCACAAAGATTCAGGCAGCTGTGCAATGAACAAGACTGGGGATCCAACCCATTTTCACTGTGCTGGGGTTTTTTTAACCGACACCATTTCCCAGCTAGTTCGGAGTGATGCTATCCAAATGCTTACCACAGCCCGAGGGATACGTGGTGTTGTGAAACTGAGCAGGCTGGTGGTAAGAAAAGGATGGGATGGCCCTTTGCAGTCGCAGCACTGTATCTTGCCATCTTAAACAGGTCATGGAACTGGACCGTGAAACACTTTTCCCTCAGGACATAGACATGCTGTGGGATGAGAAAATCCAGCCTTCTGGTACTTAAATGATCTGGAAGAGTGTACATGTCTTCTGCTGGACTGAGACTAGTGTTGTCAGACCAAAGTTGTGTATTGTATTTACCACAGTTGAATTGTGCTAGGAGAAACACATGAAGTATTATCTCTTACTTTTTGACTGAATCAGTCAATGTCTGATAGAGATGAACCAGGCTGCCACATGCAGGGAAATAAAAAATGTGTTTTGATGTCTAATAGGGTAAAATAATAGGAAGTTGGATCAGCCCACGCGCATCAAATTCGTATTGTGTTTACTATGAAAAATACATTTGAGAGCATTTGGGAGAAGATTTGTGTAGACAGAATGATATGCCCTCTGATAAAAACCTCTTGTAATCTAGAATTTGAAGATGTGAAGATGTATGTTTATGTTTAGAACTAAGTATCTAAATTTTGACATGTAGCCCTTATATATAATCATGGTCTTTCCATAAGTATAATGCCTTAGCTATGCACATAATTGCAAATTAATCTTTACACATTTCTAAGTCTTTATATTATGAGCATTATTTAAATATGTCATATTAAGAAAAAAATAATAAGTGTATAGCGGCAGCAAGTTGTACTTTAGATGATAACCTGTTAACCAGAGTACTGACCTCGCTTATGGTCTTCTTGGTTTTGCTCTGAAGATGAAGGCAAGTTACTCCTGCGTGTGCTTTTTCTTCTCTTGCTATTTTTGTTATGCCTTGCTTGTAGACATGCTATTTTACCACTGTGTGTACATAACAGGTGGCAGAATGCAGTCAGGCTTTTAGCTGGGGAATCTAGAAGTGAAGAAATAATGCTAATACTGTATAGTTGCTTCTCTAGTTTGTTTTCCATGCGTTGAAGAATCATAGCTCATCACGAGTCTCCCAGCTTTTTAGTGAAACGCAGGCTGGGCGTGCAAGCGGGATTTATAGAGACTTGGCACAGGTGGCTGCAGCTGTCTGGTCACCCTGTATCAGCCCCATATCATGTATGTATCATTCTCTGTGACTCAGGAACAGGACACGCACAAGAATTGCTCAGGATCTTCATGAAGGATCTGTCCTATTATATGCTCATTTCCTAATTCACTAGGCAATGAACAGTCTGCACACACACATGAGAGAGACATGTTTGCTGGGAAGGCTACAGTTTCAAAATTAACAAACTGGCTGCAGGAAAACCTTCAGTGAACTGGGTTGAAAAATGAAAGCAGTAAGTCAATGGGAAGGAGAATGAAAGGTTAGTATGACTGTAAAAACACTTTTTCCTCATTTAGCAGAAGGAGCTCAGCTGTTATGCACAAGTAATGCACAAAACAGAAACAGAATTAGTTTCTTGTCCTAAAATAAGGAATCATTATGAAAACAAAAATAAATAATGACAACAACATAAACATTTGTGAATGTGTGATAGTTCCTATTTCTTCAGAGAAACCTTAGAGTTTCTGTAAAAGTGTATGCTTTATGTGCTTTCAAAACTCCTCACTGCAGAAAACTTGATTAATTATTTCCAGGGAAGAATACAATTGCCTTTTCTGTTTTATTACAAAGCTTATAATTTATTTTATAGGAATTTATGTTTTGTACAGAACACCTTTTATTACCAAGAGTTCTTCCCACAGCAGAACTGGAAAGAAAGTTAGCAGACATAAAAATCAGAGGTAGAAAAGCAGTTGCTGTTCCCTGTCATTGAACTGACTGCTCTCCACAGCAGTGCTTCAGGCTTTCTGCAGAATGCTCCTAAGGGCTTAATACACTGATCTGTTACTGGGAGTGGCATAAAAGTGCCAGTGATTCAGTTCCTAAAATGCCCACACAGCAATGGGTTGGTCTTCCCCTGTTTCCTTTCCTGATATTAATTTTGTGTATTCACTTTGTTAATTCTATGCTATGAACCCTAAATAAGATACATTCCACCCAGTATACTCAGACTGCAGTTACGTATCTATTACACTGTTTCTGAGCCAGACTAGACTTTTAAAATCTTTCTTAGTAACTTGGCACTTAATCATGTTGCTTTTTTCTGAACATTCTCTGCTTTGACAAAATCTTGCCGGTAACGTGGATGTCGGAACTGATTGAGCTGTTCGAGTTTCTCTTTTTGCTATAGCTGCACAGGAGAGGAATTCTGGGCTTTCTCTGCCTCTGTGATGTGTACATGCATAGGTAGTGTTATAATACCATTTCTAGTGGTTTGTAACTCCTGCTGCTATAAAACATAAATAACTAAGCAATCCTTTCACAGTGAAGCAATGTTTAACCTTCTCAGAACTTCAAGATCAGAAAAGGAGAAAAAAACCCATGCAAAGTGTTTTAAGAAGTCATTTTTTCCATAAGTTATTCTTTCAACCAGATGGTTTCTGACCTTTGCCTATGTTGCTGGTAATAATTTGTGATCCAATGGCATCCACAATGTGCTCATGATTTTGAAATGAAGAGGCAGAAATAGGAGATGTATGGGTCAGCGATTGGGTAGTAAAAGATGGTGTAATTAATCTTGTGGTTCAGATCAAATTTGGTGGAGTGCTGGTTCAGCCTGACTATTTTATTTAGGAGTAGTCACAAGAGCTGAATCTACTGTGCACACTGACTAGCAAAGCAGAGATACCTACTAGCTATATGTCTCTGAACCACTTCTGAATGTGTGAATGGGCAGCCGTTTTCTTGATGGCTCCTATGGAGGATTTTCCACTGGCCTAATGGCAGGTCTAACCAGAGCGTGTTAAAACAACTTTGTTATAATTTGTTACACACATTTATTGTATTAGTTAAATAGTTGCTGGTCACAATGTTGTTTTATTTGGTCACATGGTTGTGTCACGTAAATCATTACTTGCTGTATGCATTCCCTATGGCGAAGTTTATAATCTCTGGGAAAATGATCAGGATTATCGTTTTGCTGTACTGTGTAATATCGATTTATGATATGATAACATCACTGGGCATAAAGTTAAGCTGGCATTTTTATGCAGCATTATTATCACGCCTGTACCTTGGGCTCTATCTCTTGGAATTTATTAATAATCGCCTTTTGCCATTGCAAATGTGCCTTCTTTCTCCTTTTCACTGCTGTCAAAGAGGATATGGCAAAGCTCGGCAAAGCTCAGTAAAGCTGCAGAATAACGGCAAACTCCATCCTCAGTGCAAGAAATAAACACTACAGCTCAAAAAACTGAGGAGACTCAAGTAAGTGCTTAGGATCTTTTATACATTGTAAGCAGAAAATGTAGTTGCCCTCTTCACTTGGCAAATTGAAGTCCCTTGGTAATGCAGTTGCATTTATATCATTTTATGGTGATGGCTGCTGAACAGAGCATTTTTTTCCTGCCAGCTTCCTTAATACAAGCAGCAATATACTCTTAATGCAGATTTCTTTGATATACTGCAGTATCGCACAAATCTCTCTCTGTAGGGATTTGAATGTTCAGAAGTAAAATTATTTTCCCAGTTCTGAACTCTTATATGAAACCTAACCTCCATCACTCCCCCAAATCCTGAACATTCTAATGTACATCAAGAATGAAAAGTAGACATGCTATTTTAATTGGAGGGTACACACTAACATTTTTTTCATTTATATGTTTCTCCAGAATATAGATCTTCATTTCAGAACTTGAAATTAATTTCTGTTGCATCTCAGTTAAATGGATATTGAATTAATTGTGATAAAATGTTACACTAGTCCTCTAGAAACTAGTATTTTCTAATATTATTGAAATCTGAATTGTATATAGCATGAAGTCTATCATGGTAGATAATTGCAGTGATATTACACATATGTCATAAAGCAAATATGCTAAAATAGCCTTAGATGACTTTAAGTGATGCATAGTTGACCTTATTAGATAGTTTCTTGAAGTGTGACAGCAGACTAATACTTTCATGTGAACAATGTAGATAGTAAAGGTCAAGCAATGAAGATGACAACAACAAATCTGACTTTCAGCACTGTAAAGTGAAAGCCATTAAAGATAATGTATATTATTACAGCCAAGACATAATGTATGGCTTGAAACTATGCAGCACAATTTATTTGATTTATTTCAATTTACTCTTATTTTATTTGTGCACTTAAGAATGGGGACTGGTTATTTAATGGGGAAACAGGAGGATATATTGTTCCCCACCCTTTCTTTGTCTAAAAGGCAGTTTACAATATTTTTCCATGGTTTGAAATACTTTTTAAAACAATGAAGTTAGAAAATGATTTGCATTCTTTTCTGTGTTGAGCATAGCTCAGCTTAACTTGCTATAATACAAAAAGCCTTGTGGCCTGTGTATTAGAAGTCATAGATATAGAAGGAATCGGCATTTTCTCAGAAATAGTGAAGGACGTTTTACAGTAGCTGCATTATGAGGAGTAATGTTACTAGACACAGATTTATACAAAGAAGAATGAAGGTAGAGGCTGGATTTCTGAGATTTTTTTTTTTTAAATTATAGATATATTGTTAAAGTAACTCAGTAGGCCTGGTCTAGTCTAAAGGCTTACATCACCCTTGAAAGAAATTGTGCTAATATGCATCCTAAGGGCCCTGACACACCCCTCTGTTGATTCTCCTTGGGGATGCTGCATGTGGTACAGCATCTCACAAGCTTTGTCTTGTCTCCCTGACAGAGGTTACCCATGGAGTAGCCAGGGCAACGGGATGGTGCACGGGTCTGCCAATCAGCCATAAGACAGTTTTCCATCTGTCATTTTGAAGTAAACCTGCCATAACTTGTTGCATTTAAAATGAGCTGGGTTAGCAAAGATTAAGTGTTGCCTTTGTTGGCGTGGCGACCTGGTTCAGGGACGGCTCGGCGACCCACCCCTCGGCCGCTCGGGTCATCAGCACGCAGACACCAATGTGGTGGACGGCAAATGGCGTTTATTGATAAATAACACAG
>Ga0065711_1004464_pt1 | contig 32881 bp, 27 predicted proteins | sample Hoacrofraction12_FD_59098 | JGI IMG/M metagenome (GOLD analysis project Ga0065711, IMG submission 59098) | Hoatzin crop microbial communities from Cojedes, Venezuela - Epithelial fraction 12 v2 (version 2) | ecosystem: Host-associated > Birds > Digestive system > Esophagus > Crop | place...
CAGGAGTTCCTCGGTCCGGCGGCCGGAGGAGGGGGCCCGCAGCCCCCCGGGAGCGCCGGCGGAGGGGCTCCGCCTCGCCGCAGCCCTGAGGGCGGTTGGTGCCTGCGGAGCGGTTACCGCGGGTCCCCTGTGCTGAAGGAGTTAACAGGAAAGGAAAAAAAATCAGAATGCGTCTTTTTGATAAGAGTGATAATCATAAAAAAGTGGTTATGATGTATGTCATTGATTCTGGTGTAAGCAAAACGGGGTTTATTGAGGCACTAAGATAAAGGTCACTGTAAACTTTTAATGACTAGAATCGAACCTCGAAGTGTTCAATTTCATGGGTTGGTTATGAATCTTCCCTGCCAGCTGTTGCAGATTTGTGCTGAGATGTTCTGCCTTGACAAAAGTGTTCCACAAAGGAAGAAGAGAAAACAAAACCAGTGAAACTATTATTGAAATTGCTGTCACATATCCAAAGTAAACAAAAACACTGTGGTTTGGGTTTGTGTTTGGGGGGGGGGTTGTGTTTGTTTTTTTTAAGTTGTGAACAGCCAAGTGACTTGCAGGGTACTTTGTTTGCTGGGAGCTAAAGCTGTCCCTTTAAACTGAGTGAAAGGACACTTGCTTTATGTTACTTAGTACTTTTTTTAGTTCTGATCATGGAGTCTGACCTTAGGAGTGGTAAAGGTTATAGTCCCTTACATTCAATCTGAAATTTGCTGTTTGTGAAGTAAATATCGTCAGCAGTGCTGGTTCATGGTAGATGAAGTCAAGATATTATCTGTTGACTTAAACTGTACTGCTGTGAATTAGGCTGTAACAAACTGCGGGCTATTTTCTCACAGAAATACTAAGCTTGTAAAATACCCGTTAATGTTCTTGGTTACAATTTAACTGTATTTTAAAATGCTTTCACTAGGTTCGTTCCAGCCAACGAATGAAATGATGCTCAAGTTCTATAGCTTTTACAAGCAAGCAACCCAAGGACCTTGTAACATTCCACGACCTGGATTTTGGGATCCGATTGGTAGATATAAATGGTAACTTTTCATGAGTTGTTGTTTTGTTTTGTTTTTAATGCTTGGAGTGGAGATGCACTTGGAGAAAGAGCGTAGTGAGTTTATTTCTCTCTGAAAAAAACCCAACATTCCCAACCTTTGATGCTTGAATTCGTTTTCTGTCTTGTGTTCCAACTTTCTAGCTTAGGTAATTTGTAATTTCTCAGAGTTGCAAGTGAAAACATTCCCTCGGGTTCTGCGACGGGGCAGGTTTTTCTTGGGCAAGCACCATCATGGCAGCTCTGCAGTGTTTATTCCCTGTTGTAGAACGAAATTGTAGGTGCTCTGCAGAATGAGTGGTGTGGATCAGTGTCTGGAATCCTTTCTTCTCAAGTTTTCATGTCTAATGTGGGCCTGAAGTAAGCAAGTGCTCATTGACAGCTATTGATGCAGCTTCAAGCTCTTGCGGAGGGGTCTGGTTTATGTGTCTTTCTGGTTTGTCAGCTCAGTAGCAGGGCTTCCCGCTGTCTGTATTCTCTTTGTGCTGGGAAGACTCTCCCGATTCACCAAATTGCTAAGATCTGTTTGAAAAGCCATATGAATGCTTTGCTTATTATATTTTAATAATGATTTTTCCTGAAGAACAAGTCTTATTGCTGTCTTTATGGTCATGGTCGTCTTGGGATCTGTGAAATGATTCCTTTGAGCTTCCCCCCTGGCCCAGTCTCCCCAAGTCAGGGTGAAGAGGGTATCTTTGCAGAGGACTAGGGCAGTAAGCTTCCACCCACCTGGTTGGTTGTAGCTGAAATGTGAGCTGCCAGCCTTGGGATTCTGCTATAAGTGGGACAGATACTCTGGCAAGAAGAAAGGATGGTGTCAAATCAAGTGCAAGACTTGAGTAAGGTAATGTTTTATTCCAGTCCGTGTTTTGACAGATTCATTGTGCAATACTGATAAATTCAACTGGAGTTCTCTGTCTTGCAGAGTTGGAGAGGGGGAGATTATTTTTTTAGGTCGTAAGTAGCTGCTGTGGTAATTGGGGGCGGTGGTTAAGCTATTTGCCTACTGCACTGATTTGTCTTTCCCCAGTTGCTAAACACGAAAAGGACAGATTTTTCTTCTAGCCTGTTCTGACTTGCTGACAACTGTTTGTAAATGCTGGCTGAAGTGTCTGTGCCTGCTCTTTTTCTGCAGCAGAGGGTCTCAAAAAAGATCAGCCTAATCAAAAGGGAAATATCTGGACTTGTTAACAACTTACTGGGTACAAGAGCATAGCTGGTCAGTGAGGAGCTCTTCAGTCCCCAGGCTGTTCAGTTTGTTGTTTCTCTGTTGATGTACCACTATGTGATTATCCTAGCAAATTATATGTTTGGACTTTAGAAAAAAAAAAAAGTCATGAATTGTTGTTGCATTTTATTTGTATCAGAGGAACTTTGGGCATTACATAACTGACCCACTTAAGGCCAGGCTGAAAAAATCCATTAGGCCCTGAAGATACTGAAGATGTATGTGACTTTCTTTCCTAGGGACGCTTGGAGTGCCTTGGGAGACATGTCCAAAGAAGAAGCCATGATAGCCTATGTTGAAGAAATGAAAAAGGTAAGTTTACTAATGAGTAGAAGGGATCTTCTAGAACTAATGTTCCAGAAACAAATTAGGGAACATGAGGAGGTTCTTGCTGATTACTACTGTCAGAGCTCCAAGTGAGTAGTTCCCTATGTGAACATTTACGTTTCAGCACTATGCTGTTTGGCCTGCGGGCAGAAGAAAATTATGTAGTTCCTTCCAAAGCTGTAGAATTTGGATTGTTTTCAGAGAAACGTGAGAGTTCTAGCTGATGCGAGGCTTAAATGACAGAGCTAAAGAGAGTGAAATATTGAAATCATGGTAAAGGGGGCAGCGGGGAAAACAGTAGAACGTAATGTACAACAAAAGAAAAGCTGATTTACTGCAAACTGCCTCAGTTCCCAGAGTTGAGAGGTAAGTGAACCTTATCTTGGAAAGCAAAAAACAATCCTTCAGAAGGGGTTCAGGAACAAGAGTCTCACTCCCATGACTGGAGCCATGAGTACAATCAAACATGTGAACTTAATCATCTTTGATTTTTCAAGAAGAACTCAGCGGCCTGAGTTTTCTGTACTTGTCATGAAAATATTCCTTGTATATTATAGTTGCAGTCAAACAGTTAAATTGAGTAATTTGGTCTGTCTTTTTTGGAATAGATGTGTAACTTGTAAACAGTCATAGGTACTATATTAAGCAGGAATTGCAGCATTAAGGAAGTTAAACATTCAGAATTAGAGTTTCTTGTTGTTTAGCTAACCCTTTTCACTGCAGTCTTTTCACTATTTAGTGTCACGCTGGGTAAAAGTAAATTTGTAATCTATTACTATAATGAGGTTAACATCAAGGAGAGAAAATGTAGGTTCTACTCTGAATACACTTGCTTTTCTCCTAGGCCACTGTCTTGACATTGAACTTTTAACATGTTTAATGATTGATACAACAAAAATTTTTACTAACCAAGGAGCTGGAGTCTGACTACTGTTCTTTTTCTGATCTGTAATTTTGGTAATCTAGTTCCTGTTCATTTTAAAATGAAAAATAAACAACTCCAGAAAACACAGAACGCCAAATATTATTCATCTGGTAAAAAATACCACTGGGTTTTAGTAATTCCTTTTGAAAGCGTGCCACAAGATTTAGTGCTTCATTTCAAGTCTCTGATTCAAAATGTGTTAACACTTCAGTAGAGTACCTTTTTTGTTTTTTTTTTCAGTGCAGTAACTGGTTTGATCAGGACACTAAAACTAAGTGAAACTGCAATATTTGTTCTAAAACAACCCTAGTAAGCCTCCTGTGAGGAAGTCTACTTACTTGACCCTAATGTAGCACAAATACTCTGCCTCTGTACAGATTACATGTAGATATTGGAGAGCAAATGACTGCTTGCATCGCTCAGCTTTGAAATTGGGCAATCTGTTTACCTTGCTTTGGTGCTGTTTCAACTCTCACATTTGAAATACGAGCTTCAGCTTTTCCAACCCAATTGATTCGACTTGAAATGTCAATGGAAGTGCATTTCACATGGATCTGCTGGGTTGTTCTATCAGCACATACTGCACTAATCCTTGTGGTGTTGCTGTGGGTATTCCGCTGTTGCTGCACAGGTATCCCTGTCGAAGGGGGCAGAAAACTCCTTGTATAATGGTATTGCAGACTGTGTTTAAGGGTGTATGATTGCCGTATTCCTCCCCTCCCCCTGAGGCATGTCCCTAGCATTTGTGTTTGGGCTATACATACATCAGAAGATACTTTTATTGTAAACTTGCTTGGTATTTTTTCCCTTTATTACGGTAGCCTGGAAAATTGCAGCTGTTGAGGAATGTGTCTGGGTGAGATTTTGAGGTGCTGGTGGGAGATGACCAAACAGGTCTTAGTGTTAGCTAAGATGAATCTGAGCTCAGGTGCGTTTTGTTTAAAGTTAGTTTATCTTCCAGGTAGCATTTCTGAAGTTTTACATTGCAACACTGTTTAAACTAATTTATTTGCGTTTCAGATAAATTGTTTTGTTATATACTAGAAATGGGTGATACCTTAGCATGAACAAGTGTTAACACTATATGGTGTTTCTAATTTAAAAGAAGAGTCTTCATATATGAATTGTCTGACATCCAAAGAAAACAGTAATTCAGGATACATAATAACTTATTTTGCACCTTCAAATGTTAAGATTGCTTATTATGCCTAGTGGCTATATAAGTAAGCAACTGATTTTGTTTGTGGAAGTACTTGCTCTTTTCTTGCTCCCCTAAAAGGTAGCAGTTACAAAACTCTTCCTGTAACAGAAGCTGTGCAGTAAGATTCTAAGAATTGCTCCAAGTTGCAGAGAGTATATTGAGGTCCGTTTAGAACGGATGAAGAGCAGTTATGTGCAGACGTCATAGAAATGCACATATGAAACAGTTTACAGTGCAGGCTATAGAAGGAAGTACATAGCAAATACTAGTGTTATTCTAGAATAGGTTTCTTGTTTCTCTCAATGCTACTGAAGTTGAAAAAAAAATTTAAAAAATCACAAAACTGTCCTGTCTCTGGCTTATATTCAGCCTCTGTATCTGAGCACTGAGCATTTCTCTCTAATGAATATGGAATGAGTTATATACACTAAATAGATCAGAGAAGTGGCAATGAAACTGCAGTTTGATAGGATTGTTGCCTCTTGGTATCCTTGATTGGTTTGCCAGTGTTGACTTGTTACCTGCTAGCCTGCCTGGAGCTCCTGCTTTGTGAAGAAATGCTGTAGCTTTTGCTTCTGCTGCTCAGTGATGTGCTTGATGCTTTTGAGCAGCATGTTCTGTGGCAACTTGTATGTCCATCTGTTGCTTTCTTGGTGCTCTTCTGGAGGGGCAGGTGTACAGTAGCTGTTAGTTTGCTTCTACCCAAGTCTTTTCCTATATCTACTGCCTCTTTTAAAAAATAATAATGAAAAAAGTAGAAGATGAAAGAGGAAAAAAGCTATCGGCAAAAAGCTTAGTTGGAAGAACTTAAACTAGGATAGGACAATAGTATCATATGCTCTTAAAATAGTATTCAGTTATTGAAACTCTTCTATTTAATCTGTTTTAAATTTAAGATTTTACGTTCCTATCAGATGGCAGGGTATCAAAGGTACTGGTTTTGTAACTTAAAATGAAGAAATTTTTATCTCAGCAAGAGCTCCAAATGATTTCGAGATCAGAACTCAGTTCTAGTTTGCTGTTCTTCCAAGTATGTCTCTGTACTGTCCCAGTTTTGCTGTATTCTGTCCATTTTTGTTGTTTGGGTTTAGATGGACCCAGTAGGGCACTTTTGATCAGCTCCTTATGTTTCTTTGAAGATAGCAGGGTTTGACAAATATGAAGAGTCCTCTAAGAAAAAAAGTCTTTCTGTTTCTTCTTCTCTATGGGAAGACGTGTATAAAATAAATAACATGAGATAACAGAAGCCTGTTGAGCTTTGAGTTGGTTTAGTTTGAAATTGCTGAAATAATGGATTCCAAGGTCATCTAATACTATGCTGAGGTTGTACTTGAGTGTTGGCAAATGCATTAGCTCTCCCACCTTCTCTTCATCTAAAAAAATTTAATACAGCTATTTAAGATTCTTGTTTGGTAAATTAGTTCTGTGTTGTTTTCCTTTAATGAAAAAAAAAAAGTTAAAAAATCAGAATAATGTGTTAAGTGACTTAGTGAAATGTTACTGAGTTTTACAATGACCAGCAGTTTCTAAAATCAGTTGAATCATTGAAATGAATCATTGAAATGCTGTTTCATAAGATGCTTCATATTTTGGACTTGTGCAGATTCTTGAGAGTATGCCAATGACGGACAAAGTTGAAGAATTGCTACAAGTAATAGGCCCGTTCTATGAAATAGTAGAAGATAAAAAGAACAGAGGATCTGACCTAACCTCAGGTTCGGAAAAATAACTTCCTTTATGCTACTGATCATGACAACTCCAGTTTTTTTGGGGCTTGTTTTCTGTACATGATTTTGAAGCTAAATGTTGCATCTTTCTGTTCATTCTCTTTACCGTGTGGCAGTTCGAATGGAGAAAGTCTCTAAGTATTTGGAAGGTAGGAATAATAAATTATGTGTAAGTCCATCTTTTCCATTGTTTTGGTGCTGTAGTAACTTCCTGCTAATGCTTGTGACTTCTGGGCTTGCCACCTTACTAGGCTGGATTTTGTTTTGTTTTGCGTTCGAGATACAAACCAAAGTTAGACCCAGGAAGCTGCACACTTTGTCCTTGTCTACAGGCTTTTCGAGCTGATGAAGGAAGCCTCTTCCCAAAAAAAGGAGAGTATTTAAAATAAACGAACAACTCCCCCAGCCAAATCTGATTTCTGCCTTTCCATTAATAAAAGGAACAACTAATGTGTATTGCTACATCCTGATAGAGCTGTGGAAACTGCAGCAGAGCTGGTAATCCAGCTCTGTCATCTGATCTAAAATTTTAAAAATCCGCAATGAAAACCCATGCTTTTTTTATCATGGTTTCTCTGATACATACAGAACACAAGATGGGTTTGTGAAGCTTCCAAGTTAAGTTTTCTGAGGCTCAAGTTCACGAAGGGAATGTCTATTTAAACATTTTAAATCTCTGACAAGTGGCAAACCTAGTGGTGTCATAGTGTGATGATTTTTATTTAGCAATACCATTGTGAGAATGTTTTGATAATAACAGTTATGAAGTTACAGGTAATGTGTTCATAACCTTGTAATATAAGGCTTACAGTAGTTTAAATGTGGCTTAAAATTACAGTTTAAAATGCAGCAGGGCAAAACATGAAACAGTTTTTAAACAACAAACTGTTGCACAAATCGGTTGGTTTAATGTGTTTAAGGAGTCAGCTGGTTAAGTTTCCTTTTTCCCCCTACCTTAAAGTAACATAGTTTTGATTTTGGTTTTGGTATCAAGTCTCAGAGAAACAGAAAAAGTTTTTAATTGTTTTTGAGGAAAGGTGATAGTAGAAGTTTTAAAATGGCCATTTTGAAAGCTGTGTGACTTTTTTGTCAACTAAAATTGTGTGTGCTTTATGTCTGGCATTTAATGAGCTTGCCAGACAGTTGGATTGACGGGCAAGATTGTAAGAGTATCAGTAGATTCAGGTCAGTGATCTGGGTAATAAGGATTTACTTGGACTTGGTGTCTATGGCACAGTGCCCAATGCCACTTCTTAGAAAAGTGGCTTATGTAAGCAAACAGAGAACCATGGAAGTTAAACCATACCTGTTTCAATCAACAGATCTAGCATACTTGTTTTTTAAAGAGGCAGTTTAAACATTAGCAGTGTAAGTAAAACAGAATAGCAAATTTAGCTTTATGTTTTTCTGTCAGCGTTGCAATAAATCTGGTGATATGGAGTCATTCATACAGTTTAAAGCTGCAACATGTAATTATGCCACAATGAATTAAGACAATTTTCACGAAGTGTGTTGTATGATATAACTTTGCTGTTGCATTTAAGACTTTGAAACCCTTTCTTTAGTGCTCTTACCACTTCTCTGATTAAAAGTGATGCTGGAAGGAATTATAATTGTTCACAGTACAGGTCTCGAAATATTTCACAGAAATACGGAAGCATGAGTACCTTCAGTCTGCCAGTTACACGCTGAATAGAACCAGTCTGTCCTAGCTTGCATTCAAGATGGTGTAGACACTGGTGACAATACTGTTAAAAATTGGCAGATGGTTATGTTTTGATTGTGTTGGTTCCTCCAGTCCTGTTTCCTCCCCTGCCCCCAAGCCCCCACTCTCTGTAGCTTCTGTTGTGGAAGGTGTTTTTTCATGGGCAGGCAGTTGGTATGTTCTGGAAACTGGAGCCCTGCTCTTGAGTCTTTTACTTCGTATGGTACTCCTCCCATCTTCTGGCCCATTCTGTTTTGAGTTTGCCTTGCATTCTTCTTCCATCAGATTTTAATCTGTATGAAGATAATTATCTAATTGTTTAAGAACTGCATGCCACTTCCTCACAATCAATAGTATTCTTGAATTAGTCGAGATTTCTACTCCTGGTGGCGTCACTGAAAATGTTGAATACAAACCATTGAAATACTGTCTTCCTGAATCAGTAGAGCTTGTGGCTTTCCTTAATAAAGAACACTGAAGCCTGACATGCCAGCATTAAAATGACTTGTAATGTCTACTAGACAACTAGGACAAACTTGCTGGATCCATGGGTTACAAATATCCAGACATGGATGCATTGGTAAAGAAAGGAAAATAGAGAATTCTGTCCAGTAGGCTGAGCAATCTAAGTAGTGTTTTGAAAGCTTGTCTTGGCAGTTGTGTGAGAAGCTTAGATGGTCTTGAAAGCTCAGTCAGTAGTCTGTTTCTGACAAGTATAAAGAACTTCTCTACAGAGAAAATTATTGACAAATTATTTTCAGGTGCATAAATTATTAGACCTCAAAGAAGAAAGTGGGCTCTTAGCTGTCATAGCACTGCAGAAGAGGATAGGTCACTGTTGCAATGTTACAGAAGGACCTTTCTGTTTGCAGCTGCTGGAAAAGTAGAGGGAGGATTGTCAGGTAAGGGGGGGTGTTCTTTAGAAGAGCTACCTTTTAACTGTTTGCACTTGCTAATAAATGCACAAGAAATCTGATGTCCAAGTCAATGCTAAAAAGACAAAAAAGCTTCAAAATACCATTGCTCAGTGAATTTGAAATTTTGAGAACGGGCGTTTAAGCTTTCTTGTTATGTTACCCCTGGAGAAGCTAAAGGTGGGCTGGAATTGGCACCCTACTGAACTGATACTGAGTGAAAAATGTCAAGAGTTTTGGAGCCAACTTATCCTTCTGAATGATTCCTTGAGAATGTTTGTGGATGTTTTCTTTTTTCTGAATGTGAATAAATCCAACAGGGGGCAAGAAAATCCCTACCTGACAGGTAGTACACACTACTTACACACTAAGTTATCTCAACAACTACGCAAAGTACCTGGAAATTGTTCACAAGTTCTTCAGTAGAATTTCCCTGTATACTCTTCCTGCTTTGTGACAAGGCATTTAATCTGTTTTAAAATGCTGCTAAATAAAGACGACCCTTTGCCTTTATGCTGTGTAGTAGTACTGTCTGTAAGCCTTTGTGAAGACCAAATGTTGCCTCCAGTAATGACAAGTTATGCACTGCAGAGGCTGTGGAAAGTTTCGGCATTGTAGTTCTCCTAAACTTTGGCATCCTAATGGTTGTTTCTCTCCTGAGAACTTTGCTCCCAGCTGTATTGCACCAGAGGAATCCCTACTGAAGCAAGGTGACTCATGCTGCTGCGTGCACTGGCTTTGGGCAGTGCTGATGGCAGCATAGCGCGCTTGCGGTAGGAGCCCATGCAGGGCACTGCTTCAGTAGTGCCTGGGTGAGTGGCAGAAGTTGGCCTGGCTCACAGGCAGATACGGCTGTTTAGCAATTTGCTCCATGTCTTCCTGCACTGGATATGAGAGCTAGGTTTAAAAGATGATACTCACCGAGGTCTATGTGCTTTTAGAACAAGCAAATACATGTAAATACTTGTATTTCGAAGGCAGTAGTTAGTGCAGAACATAGGTAAGCTTGGAGGGGAGGATTGCATTTGGAAAAAAGTGAGTCTGTTCTTAATTATTACTTTCCAGGTAGAAACACTTAGTCTTACTCTTAAAATACAATGTATTTTTCCAGCTGTGCTTCTGTAGACTGCATATGATTAGTTTCCCTTTTCAAATAGTTTTATTTTCTGAAAGAGCTTCTCATATTATTTTCAACATATTCTCTTTGTAGTGGAGCATTTGGTGGCATGCTCTTCCTGCTTGTGTGTGGGCCTCTTCTGTGAAGCACCCTCCTTTTGCTTCGTAAGCTCAATTTTTCAGTTCTGTTTGACTTCAAATATACTTGCTAAACTGATTTCCTTCCTTCTGCTTCCTCTTTTCCTCACTAGGATTTTTAAGGAATTCAATGGCTGTGAATCTTCTTAATGCTTTGTAAGAAGGCAAAAAAGAGCTAAAATCCCTGTTAGTGAGAAATTGCTGTGCTTTAGTAGGATATGTTGAATGGGTGGCAGTACCACAGCTAGGAGGTACATGAAGGCAGGACAAGCATGGGGCAGGACGAGCTGGTGGGTGGGTGAGAGAGGTTTTTAAAATTCTGTCCTTCAAACTTTCTTCTCTTCTGTTTTCCAATGATAAGCTAACAGCTGTAATCAAGGTTACAGATCATATTCAGGGAGGCTAATGTGAAACTTACTATACAAATATTTTCATTAATAGCTTACCTGCAGAAGTGTCTAGAACATACTCTGCAGTATTTGCTGCGGGATGGGATTATTATAGGATTAAGGGCTGGGCCAGCAAGTGCCAAAGTCGGTGAAGAGTCTCAATGAGATGTGGATCATACGACAACAACATAGAACTTGTTGTGTCTCAGCAAGCAGTGGCTTGTCCTGTTGCAATATATACCTGCTTCAGGCTTTGCAGTTAAAATCTAGGCCTGCTTTGTGATTCGACTTCAAACTGATAGTTTTATGCCAGTGTTGTCTAACAATGTTGGAAATTAGGGCAGAACATCAGTATAGCTCAAGCCTGAGGATATCAACAGCTCCTCTCTCATACAGAGTGGTAGAGAATGTATCACCACCGGGTGAGCAGCAGAGTATCCAAATGTGAAAATGTAAGAATAAAAATTGTTTCTTTCAAAGTAGAGGGAGCTAAGAGAAGCTTTCTTCCATGAAAAGCAAAGCCTGTCCGTATTCTGTTTCATGCTGGATTGAGTCAACAATAACAGGTTTTTGTGCATAATTGGTCGTTGGACCTGGATTTTTTTTCTCCAGCCAGACAACAGTTTCCCACAAAAGGGAAGAGAAGTTGTCAAAAGCTCTTCAGGCTTTGAGAATCTGGCAGATGTAAGACCACCAATGTTTTATAACAAATGGGTACATTTTAGAGGTCTCACTTGTAGTTAAGATCTTGTGATGAGAGTACTGAAATCCACATTTCTCACAGCTCTGTTCTACAAAGACAAGCATCAAAGAAGTAGTAGGCAGAGCTATACGAGGCTGGGGAAGAATGTAGGTAGCTGTATCTTGATTTCTCCGAGAAAAGTGCCCAGTGGGCATGGGTTGGTGTGTCATGCATAACTATGTTATAGCAAAAATAATTTAATCATAGCCTCTAAGATGTATGGAAAAGCTCTCTATGTGATCTGTGAGGCTGTGTTTAATATGGGCATTGTAAAAGGCTGTTTAGCTGGTAGGCTTGGAGTACGTGGCAGGAGAATATAATCTTAATGCTATTTTGTGTGTTTTTCTCTTGTGCAGGGCAAAACAATTTTTGATTCAGGCTACGATACTGTAGACCAGAGTTTCTGGACTACAGGTGGTTCAGCAATATCATTTTCTGTTTCTTTCAGGCATAAGTCAGTTTTCTTTATGGGCTTCTGTGTTCACTATGTTCATGTTTTGTTTCACAAAATTCAAGTGCAGTGCTCCTCTCTGCTTGGCACACAAAGTAAAAGTGCCAAATGTTGACTGTATCTCTTCCACGCAGAAGAGAGAGCTTAGCAAGTCCTGCTCATTCTCCAGAGGGAAGTAGTACCACACGTGGGGACATCCTGGACCCTGGAATGATCTTGCTGTTCTTGCAAGTTACTGTAAATGTCTGAGAAGCAGCTATTCTTCGCGTTCATTCTCGCACGTGATCGTTGGCTAAGGTGTTGACAGTAAGTTGGCAAAGCCTGGAGCCATTGGCCTCGCTGCACATGCACGGTGTAACTGAGCTTTGTGTGCTTGGTGGCCCTGTACTCTGGATGGCCGGTGGCCTTCGTGGAACTTCTGCCAGTGCTGGAAATGCTTGTGGGGTAGCTGCTCTTCTCCATGGGCTGCTCTCTGTCAGGAAATCCCAAGCAGGTTGTCTCTACTGGCAGAAGGCTCAGGGGTGACAGGGAGGAGGGAAATGTATCTAAGTCAACCTAAAAACTCTTGTAAACTTATTTATATGGAAAGTATTCTGAAAATTCAAGGAAACGTATACTGATGATATCTATGGAGTTTCTCACCTCCATCCTTATTGAAAAGTGGAGAAGTCCAGGATAAATCGTCAGTAATTCTAAATACCATACTTGCAAGTTAATGCAAACATCTAAGAAGCTGCTATTGCCCGTGTTCGTTCTTATCCACAGACTATTGTTTTGATGTTTATAAATGGTAAATAAAGACATGGATATTGTTGATTAAATTGTTTTTTTTGAAATACAGTGGCATCTCTTTGAGTGTAACAGCTTGAAAAGCACGTGAGCAGAGCGAGGAATGCTGAAAAAACAAGGCTGTAGTCTTGTAGTCTTTTGGAGTAAATTAAAAGAAAAACATGAGGAATGGCTTCTTTTTCTCTGTTATGGTAAAGTTTAGGAAGACTAAATGACAAAAAAGGAAAACTGATAGAAGAAGATCTGGCTGACACTATCTGTATGCTTAGGGACTACATTTTTCAGAGAGCTTACACTTAATGCACTTAAAAGTGAGAAAACAGTGGTAGTTAAAGTAAGAAATTTTATATTTTTCTGTCTCTATTTTTGACAGACCTTTCTAAAATATCTTTGTGATGGCAGCTTGTTTGACTGCTGTAGAACAGATGTTACAGAGCAGGCTGGGTCCCTTGAAGTTTTTCTTGTAGTGTGCTATATTAAAAAGAATGGAAGGAAATGAGAGTATAAAACTGTTGTTCTTCTAGCTGAAGAGCTTATTGCTTGCAGATACTTGCATATACCCCTCCTTTCTCATTGCCATCACTCCTTGCAGCGAACTCTTTTGCAGAGTTGGAATACATCAGTTTCAAAGAGGAGGTGGCGATTTGTGCAACTGAGTGCATTGGAAATGGCAGAACGTTGTTGCATAAACTTGGAATTGAAGCAGGGAGTGTACCTGGATCAGTAACAAGCATGAAACATCAGGTTATGATGGCAAGAAAAGAATTCTAGTTATCTGATTATCAAAACAATTTTGTACAGCATATAGGCCTCTCCGACTTAAAAATTTTGAAAGAGCTTGAGTCTACTTAAATGTAGGAGTGTAAAGAGATCCCTACATAAAGTGATCTAAGCATAGGTCATGGAAGTAATCTTTTAGTGGATAAGATTTTGCTGCTATTGAGCAGGTAGTAAAGTTGTGGTATTTTACAAAAGCAGATAATTTTTATTAAATGATGAGGGCATACACAGCTAGTTAAACATTTTATGATGTGTTTCACCTCCTATTGTAGACTGTTTCCTGATCACTGGTATTTGCAAATAATGAAAGAGGCTGTAGGGCTTGTGTGAGGATACTGTGTTGTGCTGAGCCAACCATCAGTACAGCTCCAGCAGTGCATGTTAATTTTGAATGAGAATTATGTGCCTGTTCAGAAAACCAAACATCCTAGGCACTTGAGAAAAACCTGCTAGGCTAGGTTTTCTTTGTAAAATGACCCTCGAGCTGGGGCAGATCCACAGAGGCATTTAAGCTCCTAACTCCCATCTCAATAACAAAAATTGGCTTGAAGTATGTGGGGAGGTAGAAATCAAACACATATTTTTGAGAAACTTGGCCCTGTTATACAGGTCATTGAGAATAATTGTAGTGCAGCTTTTAAGGAAATACTGAGTTGCGCTTAGGAAATCTCTTAATAGAGTTGACAAAGAAAATAAACATCTGCTGAAAGCTTGTAGGGAGGCTGTGTGTCAGTTCTTCACATCCTTTGCATCTCACCATTTTCTTTTGTTAATCCTTCTTGCTTCTGTTTGCATATTGTTATTGTTACATAGTTCTTACAATATAGCATTAAAAAAAAAATCCAGGCTTTTACAGTAGACTGTAACTCCTTGTACAGCTATAGAGCAATACAGCTTTCATTTAGAAAACTCTGTCACAAATCTCACAGTTTGGTAGTGTAGGCAGTGAGATGAAAATAATAAACCAGAAGGGATTCTGTAGTATCTAAATCAGTGCAACAGAAAAAGCTGCAAACATTTTGCCTGCAGTTGAAGTGGGTAAGCAGAAAGAATAAAGGCGTGAGGGGTGGGTGGGTGAGAGGGATTAGCACAAAGCAAGTAAGATTTTAAAGCTTGCTTGACTCTTATCATTCATATTAAAAGATAGTTCCTCAGAAAGTAGCCATTAGTCTACCACCAGGCACTGCAGAAGTCGCTACTAGTTGGCTCTGTTTAGTCTTTAACCCTGTTACCCCAGTATTAGTCATCATTGCTGATTTCTTAGCAGGTACTCAGTAACAAGGAGGATGACACCAAACCCTGGCTTTACCATGTACTAAAAGCATTTGAGGAGGGACCTGGTGAGGATAGCAGTGTAAGGGTTCTGAGGAACAGTACACAATTAAGTGTGTTATTTCACATGGCCAAATCTCAGTACAATGCTGTGTTCTTCAGAGTCGGCATCAAAGAAATGCTTCTTTAGGAGAACTGTTCCTAAGAATGAGTTTGTGGAAGAAATATGATCCTGATGGATTTCAGTTATTTAAGTGTCCCATGGCATGATACAATAAATCTATTACTGTTCATACTTTCAGTTCCATTTCTTTATTTAAATATACGTGAAGTGTCACTTGGAAGTTTCCCCAAATGAATAATGTCCTTACTGAAATCAAGTGAACAGAGAACATGCTTGAATATTCGAAGATGTTCCCTTCAAAAAGCAAAAAAGTAAATCTTAAGAAAAAAAGCTTATGGTATAGCTGGAGCTTTTTATGATGTCTTTGATAGGGTGAGGAGGTTGAGAGTTTTAATTCACCTTTCTTCACAGCTAAATGTTCTTCTAGTCTTGTCTTTTCTATTCACTCCCACGACGGAGTAGGACACATGGATGACTGTGCCCCCACCCGTTTTTGTTTCAAGGGAAGGTTGCTGCCTGCCTTACCATGCCAAGGGAGCTGTGTTTGTGCTTAACGATCATGCTGTGAGGACTTTGCTGCTACCTTATCCTCCTCACACTGTTGCTTCTCAGAAGAAAACATCTCGAGAATTGGGTTGTACAATAAATGAAACATGCTTACAAGAAATACACTGTGAAACTGTTGGGGTTTTTCTTTTGTGAAACAAATTTCCTTACAGATAAGAAGTGTTCTTCAGTGAGGAGAGGATGAGCACATGATTGCTTATATTCTTGTAGTCTACAAGACGGACAATAGCTTTTCCAGCTCTACTTTTACAATGAAGAAGCGAGTTTTTTAATCTTCAGATAAAAGTTGGATTAAATCAATCCAAAACAGTGATGCAGGATGCCCAACCTCACCTTGCAGTAAAACTAAGGTGAACAGGGTATTTAACATATTCATTATTTCTATACAAGAAGTTATTTTGCCTTTTTTTTTAATTGTTTTTTTTATTTTTAGAGCACTATGGGTAAGCTTTGAAACTGGAGGAATGCGAGAAGGTGCTTCACTACAAGATTAAAGCAGAAAACCTATAGCTCTAAATTACCATGCAGCAGAGAAAGTAGTGGAGCTGGTTTGGGAACTTCAGTATAATTGGATATTATTTTGCTGTTTAATGTTAAGCCTACATGTAAGAATTAATCTTTCAAGGTTCTGACAAGGGAATGTAGAAATTATGCAAATTGCGTCCTGTGGTGGCAATTAAAACAGGCAGACTTCAGCCTTGGCGTCAACATGTGCAAGTGTCTTGCAGAAACTGTCCCCTCTTTGTACCTTAATCACTCTGTCCCAGCATAGGAGGCTTGAATGATTATCAGGATGTATTTAACCATATCTTTTTTACAGGAGGTTGTAGAATTGTCCGTTAAATTTTCCATATGTTTTAAGAATCTTGCAATTCTTTGTACTGTCAGGGTAAATTGTTTATGATCCTTGGAGTGATCAAAGATGTGGAGAACAAGGATTTAGCAGTTACTTCATTATCTTTTTAACTGAAATCAGAGAATTTATTTCCGTATGCCCTTTACCAGAAGAAGAACTGTATAAACGTGCATCTTCTGTTTTGCGTCTGCTTAAACCACTGCGGGGGAAGATGTGTGGGATATTGTATTTACCTTCTTATGTGAGAATCATTGAATGTTTTAAAATTTGCCTGTGAGTTGAGAGCAGTTTTGAAGCCTTTCATCCCAAACGGGAACTTCCATAGAAATGCTGACTTCGGGGTTTAAAAGAACCTGGCTATACTGGTTCTAGATAAACTATTGCTGCAGCTACGCCATAAATATGAGTAATAGTCTTGGTCTGAGACTCGGTAGTGCAAGTGGCCTGCTGTCTTTTTCCAGTAGTCAGGCACTCTGTGGTGAGCCACAAAAGACAAACATTAAACCAATTAAGGGAGAGCTTACAGAAATATAGCTGGTATTATTTGGTACATCTTCTAACATGGAAATACTTTTGCAGAACTACAACCAATAGTTGGAGGGAGGGGAGGGCTCTGTGTTTGTTTCTTTTAAAATACATCTTGTTTTCATCTTTGAATTTTTTCGTAGACCTCAGTAAAGTCATGAATTCCGCTCCAAATATGAAGGCTGTGAATGGAAAAGCTGAAAGTAGTGATAGTGGAGCAGAATCAGAAGAAGAAGGGCTTCATGAAGAGGAAGAAAAAGAACTGCAGCTAAATGGAAAGGGTATGTTTTCTGCACTTGGACCATTGTCTCTTCCAATGTTAACCACCTAAGTGGAAGAAAATCCCAAAGGATCATGAATGCTGCACTTCTTCAGGAGAATTAGATGCAAATACATGTGGAAGCATGTCTGAAAAATGGCAGTGTCTCAAACTGGGTTGTAAGATTCAGAACTAGTACAAATTTGTGAGCTATGGCATACAATTTTTTACTTGGTTAGAAAGTTCTGTCAGGAGGTTACCTGAAGGTCTATACCCTGTATTATTTTGGTTTTTGTTGCCAATGCTATTTGGAAGAGCTGTGAATGGCTACATGGCCTGTAACAGTAGAATTGAAAATCACTATTTTCTTCAGAGAAGATAAACCAGAACTTTCAGTGAGGTTTGTTTAGGAGGTCCATAAAGAGTTTTGATTACGTATTTAGATTTCCGTACAGGTTTTTTTTCTTCCAAGGACATCAGGATTATTTTTTAGTTTATCAGAGACACCTACTTTGGATTTGCTTACTTATGTTTTAAATATCATCTGCTCTTTATGCAAATTAAATTTTATATTTACACTTTTTACAAGAACAGAACAATCCATGTGAATGTGAATCTAGGATTATTTATATATTTTGTTCTGCAGATAGATATACATAGGGTCCGTTAGAAAGTTAACTGCTTAAAGAAATGTGTTTTCAGCTATTGGGTGTAGCTTTCTATTTGCAAGATTTTCTTGTTCTTTTACAGACTATCAGAATGTGAAACCAGAATCAGCAGCTGCTGAGGATTTGGAAAGTATTGTTATTAATGGCTGTTATGAGGACAGCTTTATCCCAGAGATGCAGAATGGCGTCCAGACCAAATCTGCCCTGAATGGCTTGAACCCAGAAGAAGAAATAAAGAAAACGGAGCCAAGTCTAGAAATAGCTAATAACAGTGCTGACCAAGGTATTGTCTTTGCAAGACAGTGTCTTCATTTGCACATTTTTTGTGGAAAATACGTGTTTTCTTGACAGCTTAGTTCTGGGATTCACAGACTAGCAATGGTGTCTTTTAGTTGTAGGAACTTGAAGAAAGAATACTCCAAAAAAAAAAAATTAATACCAATTTAAAATAAGGCTTCCTTTTAGGATCTCCTAAAGAGAGAGACGTGAACTCAGAGAGGCCTAAAACCACAGAAATACCTTTTTTTTCTTTGTAAATCATTATACTACCTGTGCAAATACTGTTTGCCTTTGAAAGCTATTTTGTAATGAAATGAAAATCATTAATATCTTATTTGTCATTTTCAAAGACTGAACATATTATGAAGGCCAGTTTGTTAAGACTGATGTCTAAATATGTAATTTTAAAACTGACGGATAACTTTAGGCAAAACTGCTTTATACTGAGCTTAGGAAGGAGAGTGGAATGAACAGGATAAAATTCTCAACTTATAATGCAGAAATGCCAACATGAGGTATAGTTTTCCCATTAGTAAAAGTTTTATGTCATTCCTGTATTAATGTAACCTCTTTATTAAAAATCTAACTTTAGGGACAGTTGTAGATAAAAGGGTCATGAGTTGAAGCTCACCCAGACATTTTAACTCTTTGCCACGGTTGGCTCACATTTATAAAGCACGTGTGCATATCTCCTTTCAATATAGGTGCAAATGAAGAGAGTACTGAAGAGGTCTCAGCAGCTCAGCACTTAACCAGTGATTCAGACAGTGAAGTTTATTGTGACTCTATGGAGCAACTTGGACTAGAAGAGGTAGGGGCTTAGTGTTCCTAGATGTATTTTGAAACTGGCATGCTTATTTTTAAATAGGTTGCTGTCTACCAGGTGAACCTGGACATGCAGAGGTGAATGAAGTAACTCATGCGTACTTTTCTCCTGTTTGGGCTGTCGGTTTTTGTTCTTTTTATTGTCAGTCTTTTACAAGTTGGTTACGAGTGATCTAAAAGCCTTGAAATTTTTGCCCTCAGAGGATTTATGTGAGTGGAAGGTATCAAAAACAACAGTACAAAGAAACTAAAGGCCATGTCCACAAATGAATTTAGGGTCTCGTAACTTACGTAGGGACCAGAATCCAGCTACCTCTAAGAAGCAGAGAGTGAGCTTTCTGCGTGCTCTTTTTCTGTTCTGATGGATGCTGCATTTTGTTTCTTGGAATAAATAAAGAGTAAGCCTTTGCAGGTGGCCTGTATGCCAGTGCCTGAAAGTGGCCTAGGTCTAAAGAAGTGGGAGATGACACTGATATCTGGGTTCTCTTGTACTCTCTTCAGCCGTAGTGTCCATCTCTGACTTTCATAGAAAATGTGGGCACCAACTGTGCTGCCATAGTTTTGACTGAATTTGTGTTCAGGCTCATTGTATTAACTGTAGTCTAAGTTGACTTACTGGCTTGGACCTCCTTCAGAGGTCCAGTTTAAGTGTGGACTTTGTAGATTGTACTCTGACACCTGGTATCCTCATTCTGGGGAGGAATATGTGAGTGATGCATGGGATCAGGAGGACCAGTAAGCACTCTAATATTGCATCATTCTTTCATCTAGGTCTTTCTTGAGGATCTAGGGAATTCGTTTTAGCAAATCAAAATTTTACCCAGTAATGAAGCATGTTGGGAAAGGTGATTTGGTAGAAGTGCTGCAAACTCTTTTATCTAGGTGATTTCCCAATCATCTTGTGTATCGTTTGAGCTTGTTTGAGATTCTTTAATTGAAGTGGGTGGATAATTTGTCAGAATTTCCCAACCTGCATGAGAAGAGTTCTAGTTTTGAACCAAATAACAAATGTTCAGGTAAATAAATATACAACTAGAACTACAGATGGATCAATTCGAACTAGAAGAGGTTCATTTGGGGAATTAAATACAGCTTTTTATTGGAAAAGATTTACCAAACACAGTGTCCTTCAGTTCTGATGGTACAGGTTTATGAACTGCTATTTGACAAATGGATTTTGGCAGCAGTTTCCATTTCTTTGCCCCTCCTTTTGGTTATTTTAGCTTTTTCATGGGGTTATTTTTTAGCTAGCTGTGGTCCCCAGTCTGCTTCAGCATATAGTTGTGCAAGCACTTGTCCTTGCACTGAACAAAGGGTTGCTTGAACCGCCTTAAGGCAGCCCTGTTGCAGAACATGCAATTGTGACCTGATCAACGCTATGTCGTCCATTTTTAATACCTTCCTACGGTACCACCAATTTTAAGTGAGAAGCTGGTAGAGTACTATGCCTTTCTTTTGTTTGGTGGGAGGTACGGGGTGCAGCCAAGCTTTTTTGAACAGGCTGATAATAAGCAACGTGGTCTCTTTGCCGTGAGTGTAAACGCTGCCTACACAAGGTTGCACATGACTTTCGACAGTGTGGCTCACAAATCTAAGACGGGATACCACTTCACTGTCTAGGAAGCAAAGCCAATTTTAGAAGGGAAAACTGAACATTTTCAGACCTTAATCTTCTATTTTAGTGAGTATTACTGTATGTTGAAAATGTCTAAAGTAATTCCAAGCAGTATCGCTTTTTCGACAATATTTGCCTCAAATGCCTTTTCAATCTGAAAAGGAGATTTAGACAATAGTAAGCACAGGAAAATAACTGCTCCTGTTAAAAGAAAGACTTAACTCTGGGCAAACTATTCGCTTAAAATGGAAGTAGAGATGCTGCTGCTTGATTTTTATTGATTAAGTGTCATATTTTACAGAATTTAATTACTTGCTAATGTTAATTTGTAGCCCTTGGAGATCATCACATCAGCTAAAGGATCTTTAAAGCATTCATCCCATTTCTTGGATGTAGATCACAGTCTTCTGTTAGAAAATACGGATGTTCCAAGGCACGCTTGCATGACTTCCGGGAGACTCCAACCTGGAAATACTGTAGAGGGAGCAGCTCAAGAACAAGGCGAAGTCAAGTGTGGAGGAGAAGATGGCAAAGCCAGTAATGGGGGCCCTCACAAGGAGAAAAAGGGTGGAGAAAAAGCGGATTTCTACAGTGTCAGAAGAGGGAGAGGTACTGTGCATGCTGCTTTTGTAAGTTACTGGTGCCTGAGAAGCACTTGTCAACATTGTCCAGTAAGATAGCCATGCTATATAGTGCTTCTGTCTTTCACAATAAAAATAGATAACAAGATCCTAATTACAGTGGGTAGCAATCAGCTTTGTCTTCGGAGTATTTATTTCATTCATAGCAAGGATTACAAAAGAGTTTTCTTGCGCTGTGAAGATCTTATATAAACATACTGACTTCTGTTTTGGCTTACCTGAAACTCCAGCTGCTGTTTATGGCACCTGTCTTTTTAGAAATGTAATCTTCAAAACCTGTCTATGCATGAGAAGAGTTTCTTTACAAGTTACGTATTTATTTTTAAATGCATATGCATTTATACCTTGATGGTGTCTTATTTGAAACCATGGAACATCTTGGAAAGGTATCAGTGACGCATTGTTTTCTATATAATTGGAGTGTTAGCCACACCTTTGAGTACTTCTGATAATATCTTACGATTCTTAAAACTTAATGGTACTTAATCACATAATAGTCCAGATGGTCAATTTATGTTGGACCTACTCTTTTTAATTCTGTAATATTTCTAATACTGTCACCTAGGAGCAGCACCATATTCCAGTGGTATGATCTGTAAAGTCAAGGATAAAGTTTATTTTTCTTGTACTAAAAAAGAAAAAAAGGCCAGAAAGTATTTTTATTTATATATAGCATGCCTTTTTGTGTGGCACCTATATGAAATCAGATGCAAAAATCAAAAAGAAAATCCAAATACAGCATTTATTTTGAGAACTATTATGAAGAACATATTATAGTTTAACCATCTCCCCTTCTCTCTTTTGTTGTTTTATTTATGTTTGCTACTTGGAGGCGGAAGCATGGTAGGCTAGCTGTATGTAGTTTAAAGGGGTATTGTAGGTTTCAAACAATTATCTTTTCTCACCACTCTATTCCAGTGTTCTTTGTTTTCCAGCTGGAGACTGGGCCAAACTTAAAACAAACCTACCTTTGATAATAAGACAGATCTTACTTTCTTTTCGCTAGGGCAGAACTTACTGCTGAACTTGACTGGATGTGAATTAATAATTTTGTGCTAGATGTTTATGCAGTTCTAGGACCTGGAATGGTAACTGTCACACTGAGGCTGTAGGGAAACATCTCAAATGATGTTGCAGTAACCTCCCAGTGCTTCTGAACTGTCTGAGTACAGCCTATGATTAGGAGTACCACACTCGGTTCAGGAGGGAGAAAACTGAACTGTTAAACATTTTCCGTAGAGTTGGTAGCCCATTCTGTGTTTTATGGATCTATTTTTTTCTCCCTCAACATAGGGCATAGACTTCAGCCTCTAGGAGATGGTTCACAAGGTGGACAGATGGGTAGTGGAGGGGACGGAGAGCGCTGGGGATCAGACAGAGGACCCAGGGGTAGCCTCAACGAACAGATTGCGGTGGTGCTGATGCGGTTGCAAGAAGACATGCAGAACGTCCTTCAGAGGTTGCATATGCTGGAGGCGGTTACAGCATCACAGGTATTATTCAGTGAAGTTATTTGCTTACTTTTTATTGAACTTCCTTGGATATTTTTATGCTTTTTCAGATTAAAATGTCAGACAATATTTTCTTAAACTGTAAAGACATTTCAGTTATATTCTGTAGTTTATTCAAACTTAAAATTTCTTAGTGGTACGTACTGCCAGGAACACAGTTCAGGGCTTTTGTATATGTGAGCAAAACCATGTGTTTTGACCTAGAAATTAACCATATATTGTTTTACTGATTTTTTGATCAGACTAATCTTAGCCATAGTTACTGATACACATTACACAGTTGCTATGTGGAGATTCCATAGTTAATGTTAGTAATACATGATCCCAGATAATTTCTTCATCGGCAGATCTCAAAGCATTTTCAAAGGAAGTGAGAAATTTTCTTAATCTTCCAGACTGGTAAATGTTTGCAGGCAGAACTTCTGATTCAATTTTTCAGTTAACAGAAGACTGATTCTTCATAGTATTCTTTCCCCACTAAGTAATCCAGCTGTCTTGGAATTTCACATCATGTATACAAGATAGGCAAAAGAAGTCTGAAGCAAGTATAGATATTTATTGATGTAGTGTTTCTTTTTCCTTCTATTTCAAAGGAAATACTGTGTATTTGGGAGAATAAAATATGCTGTGAATATAGTTGAACTAGCAGCCTAAAAATGTTTGGTTTTGTTTGACTTGCTAATGTATTTTGATCTACCTGAGAATTAGAGATCTGTACGAGCAGTATCCTATGGGATGCACGTACTCCAAATCTAAGGCAACCAGGGAAAAGGATTTATTAAAACCATCATTTCTCTCTGAAACAGCTATTCAAGAACCTGATGTTTGGATACAGATTGATTTTCTTTATTTGCCTGAGCAATATATGAAGAAATAGTAAAAGATACTCCCCCTGAAGTTCATGCTATGCTTGCCACCCTTACCTAAAGAGAAACAGAAGCTTCTGTTTCACACTTTACATAAATTAAGAAAGACCTAAAAAACCGACTGCTTTATTTTTGTGGAAGTACCACAACAGCATACGGGAAAAGTCTTGAAAAGTTTATGGCACTTCACATTTTCGGGATTGCCTGGCAGATTTGGCACAGAGTATTCTCTTTCCTTTATGCTGCGGATGCGCTCTGAGCTATAGCTACTGGCGTGTCTAAAACAGGGCTTTTTTGCCTTTGTGTAGACTAGTGCTGAAATACATCATCATGCAGAGTAAGCTGCTGGCATTTCTACTCTGGGTTGCAACTGCTGGTACTGGACCAGAGTTGAGGAAGTTGCGATGACAAGTTGGGCAGGAGGGCCTTGAAAAACTGTAAAGAGGTCCAGTAAGTGACACTGATTCATTTTTTAACACACAAAGATGTGATAAAAATGCTGTAAAGAGTAATGGAAACATGAGAGGTAAGCTGGAAACTGAGGTGGTGGAAGGGGGATTGCGTGAGGGTGGTTCTGTTCCTTAAACTGTCATATATACAGATTGCAAAGGCTTCACAAGACGAAAAACTTCATATTCTCATTTTGTGAAGCAGAAAAATTTTAATTGCCATTCCCTTTTTTTACACTTACCAGCCTTTGTTTGTATTTAAAGGCAAAATCTGCAACACTACAGTCAAATTCTGAGCCTTCCGCCTCTGTCAAGGTAAAATATTGGGGTTTCTATTTGTAAAAAGCAGTGTGAATGGTGAAAAAAGATGAGATGAATATTTTATATCCAGCTCTTAGTATGTGCTTTTCATACTGTCTGTCCCTTGACTAGGAGATAAAAAATAATCTGTGTCTGAAGAAATTATTTGATAGCTTAATCTTTTTTTCTGGTCTTACTAGTATTTTCTACTTTGATACTGTAGCATTTGAAGTGTTTTGAGAAGTATACGTGTGGTATTCAATATGTGCGCACAGATTGCTGACTGGAATTTTTTTCTGTTTTCCTTAGAAACCATCATGGTGGCCCTTTGACATTTCTCCTGGTATTTTAGCTTTTGCTATTGTATGGCCATTTGTTGCTCAGTGGTTGGTACACGTGTATCTTCAAAGAAAGCGAAGGTAAAGATGTGCATTCAATGGGGCATATATACGGTATTTCATCTGTTTAAAGCAGTACAGAGTATATCATGTTACTTAGGACATAAAATACTGCCTTCATGCATCAGAAGAATGCAAGGGTGTGCTCTCAATAAGGCTTTGACAGTGTATCTGAAACGTCAGGTCAGTATCAAAATGGGGAGCTTGATAATCATTGCTCTGATAAATCCTGTTTCCTTGAGTTCTTTGTTTCAAGACATGTCTTGCTTCATGTTCCATTGTATCTATCAGTGATCCATCGCTCTGAAGAGAACAGGCTAAAGCAGATTATACAGTAGAGTCCTTGGTATGGTTATGACAGGAAGGTGCAGGTTTCAGTCCCAAAAGCTCAAGCCAAATGTGCAACAAGAAGCTAGCAGGAGTGCCTTCCATTAGTTGGGAATTATAGGAAGAGGCATAGAGTTTTCTTTGCCTTGAAAGTTGCTCAGCATAAGAAAGTATTGGTTAATTTGACTTTATATGTGGTATGCTTTATATACAGCAATTTAGGTTAAATCCATGAAGCGTGATGCAGAATAAATAATTCAGTGTTGAAGTGATACAAGTGGTTAAGGCTGGAAAGCTTGGAGGTGTCCCCACGATGTGCTTTGACCCTCTCACTCCCAGTGTCTTCCTGAGCCATTTTTACTGCTTCTAGACTCTCTAGTCCCCTTGTGTCATGAGAAATTTTTTTCCTATCAAATCCTTTGCAGGGTCCCATCTGTCAACTATTTCTTATTTAACATTCACTAGCACCTTACTACGATATTCTTGTAATGTCGATGTTGTCTTCCTTTAGCTGAAGGACAGTTGCACTGTCATTTCACCTTCTCTCAACTCTAAGCAAAAGAAGATTAAGTGAATGTTCTGTAGTTGCTGTCTACTTACTTCAGCCACACACCTGACTTTGTTAGCTTAGTATGCTCTTACCTTTTAAGATTTCTCATCTCTGTCAGTCTGCAGAGAGTCTGTGTATGTGTCGATCTTACTAGAATTATCTTAAATTGTTCTAGCTTTTTAATGTTTGACAGTTTTCATGGTATAGTTTTCTCTTTTACAGTAAATCACAGAAATGCGGAATGGTTGAGGTTGGAAGGCATCTCTGGAGGTCAGCTGGTCCAACCCCCCTGCTCAAGCAGGGATGCTTAGAGCTGGTTGTCCAGGACCATGTCCAGACGGCTTTTGAATATCTCCAAGGAGGGAGACTCCACAACCTCCCTGGGTAGCCTGTGCCAGTGCTCATCTCTCCTCATGGGATAGATGCTCCAGCCCCTTAATCACCTTCGTGGCCCTTTGCTGGACTCTCTCCAGCATGTCCATGTCTCTTTTGTACCCAGAGCTGGATATAGCATTCCAGTTGTGGGCTCTCCAGTGCTGTGGGGAAGGATCACCTCCCTTGACCTGTTGGGAGGGATAATGCAGCCCACGATACCATTGGTCGCCTTTTCTGCAAGGGCCTGCTGCTGTCTCATAGTCAACTTGGTGTCCACCAGGACCCCCGGGTCCTTTTCTGCGAAGGTGCTTCCTAGCTGGGCAGGCCCCAGCATGTAGTGGTGGCTGGGGTTGTTCCTCCCCAGGTAATGGACTTTGTGCTTCCCCTTGTTGTACTTCATGAGGTTCCCGTCAGCCGATTTCTCCACCCTGCTGAGGTCCTTCTGGGTGGCAGCACCACCCCCCGGCATATCAGGCATTCCTCGCAGTTTTGTGTACTCTGCCCCATCGTCCAGTTTGTTAACAAAGATGTTAAACAGGACCAGACCCAGTACTGGCCCCTGGCACACACCACTAACTACTGGCCTCCAGCTAGAGTTCTTGTCGCTGGTGGCCACCCTCTGGGCCCAGCCCGTGATGCTGGAAACAGCGCAGTGCCCAGGAAGGCTTTCACCCTGGCAGGAAGTTCCCCTGTCTCTCAGCTGCCATTAGAAGCAGTGGGGTTACCTGCACTCTCTGATGTAACCAGAGATGTCACTACTAGGGCTTTTAGGCAGTTATACCCATTTTCCTTTCTGCACTGGTAAATGGAGATTTCCATTTCATCAGCAAGGAGAAAATTTTTTAAAATCAATATGATTTTTTGAGATCTTAGTGTGAAGCATCCTATGAGCTTCAGTGTTGTTTAGCTAATAGTTCTCAAATGGCCATGTTCTCTCTCTGAACACAGTGCTGTTCTTGTAAACCTTTTTGCATCATCTGTTCTGACCTCTGTAGCGCCCTCAATCAATGCACGGGTTCAGTCAGAAATCAGTTTCTAGAAAAGCACCCTCTCCAGCAATTTTTCTAATATATTGTTCTAATGATTCAGACCTTAAATGAATAAACAAACGGTACATTATTTTTAATTTGGGTTTGTTTAGCTTCAGCTTTCATCCATTGGATTTTGCTAGATCTTTATCTGCTGGAGAAAGAGCCCGTGATGTGTTTCCATGGGTACTTCATTGCTATCACTGGGTCATCTCTTTAATCTCTTGCTTAAACAAAACAGATGGAGCAACTGGAATCTCATTTTAAAGTTGTTTTCCAGTCTTGGGATGATCCTGGTGGCTCTTTTCCAAATGCTCTACAGTTTATCAACGTTCCTTTTGAGTTCTGGACACCAGGATTGTACCACAGTCTACTAACGGTAATACCAGTCAGTGTATCTGTGAGACACAGAGACAGCGTAGCCGCACGTAGTCGTTGTTTTGTTCGCTCATGGGTGGTTTGTATTAAGATGAGATGAACTTCAAGAATAGAAACAGCTAAATAAATTTCTGTGTTCTTTAGTTTTCCTCTTTGTGTCTGAAGAAATCTACCCATAGCCAGAATTTAAGGGCTATCTGCTTCTGCATCACCTTTCTATCCGGAGTTCCATCTCCTTCAGCAGTGAGTAGGAAGTTGATCGAGTACGCTCAAAGAGAAAATGGAATTGCAAAACAAGAGTCCTTCTCTGTTGTCCCATTGCCAGTTTCAGCTCGTGCTCCAAGGTGTGTAAGCCTTTAGGCAGCAGCTGTACACAGAGCATACATTGACCGCATCTGTGTACTTTCGGTTTTAAAGTACATGAACTGTCCTGGAGCAGAAAGCAGGAGTCTGTGCTACCGTGTGAGGTTTTCTCATTGTGAAGCTGTGGAGCTGTGACTCCTCAACTCTTTTGCACAGCAGAGCAAATTCCACGGAACCAGTGGCAGAGGGAAGGCCACCCCTGGCCCACAGCTTAGTGTTCAGCCTGTGTCCTTGGGAAGGGGCAGCTCAGCTCACTCTTCGCACCCTGCTGCGTGGCATTCTGGCTTATTTGGGTCATCTTCTGAGCCTCTCAACCTCTCTGAAGGTTGAACTTGAACACTGAAAATCTGGGTACTCCTGTGGAGCCTTTACTGAAGAAAGCTTGAAAACCTGAATCCTAAGGGCTCTAAAACCAGATGACAGACAGAGATATGTTTTTAATAATAATTGACAGTTGTTTAGATTCAGCTCACGATTTTAGAACATTCTGATTGCACGTTTTCTGGAGTCACTGGAAACCCAGCTCCGAAGTGTTGCTCTGCTGTGAGCCAACAAACCACTGACTGATGTGGTCAGGGACCGTTCGGAGGAATTTCACCTGCAGTTCAGAATTCTTAGTGATATTTTCTACTCCCCAGTGCCAGTTCTGTAAACTTGCTGATTGTTTTGTAACTTAAAAGGGCAAACTTTCAGGTATCTTGAAGCAGTGTTGTATTTTAATGGATTGGAAATCATTCACATGTAGCCTTAATCAATTTGTTTATTTAGACAAATGAAAAATCATCTCTTATGTGAAGTTACATTCAACTAATGTATTTGGTTCCTCTTCTAGGAAACTGAACTGAGAATTCATGACTCTGCTTAAAGACTGCTAGGAGATGGCAGCCCTGGAAAGTGAAGGACTTCTGAATTCTCGTAGAATCTCAGGATCTGGGATGATGTTCCTTCTGTTATAGTAATATTTTGTACTACCTTTGAGCTAAACATTTAAGGACTAACATTACTGAAACTTGGAACGATTCACGGCTCCTAGGTTACAAGTAAAATAAATCTAATAATTCCATCTTCAAAACCATATGAACATTAATTGTTTTGGAGCGTGCTTGTGGATGGACCTTCAGTAATTGCTGGTTTTGCTGATGTCAGATGATGAAGAGAATATCGTCTTTGTAAAAGAATAAGAGAAAAACGTGTAAAACTGTCATGTTAATATAGAAATAATTTTACAGTCACAACATCCCTGACTGTTTTTCCATAGGGTTACATATTATCAGATGAAAGCACTAATAAAGTATGAATTTGATACATTGTAAGCTGCTGGAAAAACACAATATAGCTCTGAGGAATTCAACTGGTTATTTTTGCTGCTAAACCAGCATAGGGCAAATTTCCTTGTAAATTGGTTAGAAATGAAGTTGAATCCTTCGCTCATCCCTTAAGATTGTGAAGATTTGGGAATGGATTTGTGTCTTGCAAGTCAGAGCCATTAATAACAGAGGGACTGGCAAATACAGGTTTGGAAATAGTGTGTGGTACAAGGGATCCATCTAAAGAGGCTGCACCTTAAATTTTTAACTTAGATAATTGTATTCTTGTTGACAACAGCTTGTTTTAACCAAAATATGTAGTGCAGGCACAAAACGCTTTAAAATGAGATGAGATGAGATGGAAGCTAGCTCTGTGAGTACGTCTCTAAGATTTTAAAAAGCTCAGTGCACTGTAAGTTTTCTGTTGTCAGTTTATGTCAAATTAAATTAAGATTTACTCTGACCTCTGTCTGTGGAGTTTTCGCAGCACACATTAGGAACAATATCAGTTCTGGTTTTTCCTTCTCTCATATCCTTCTACTTCCTTTGAAAACAAAACTTCTAAGCTAATTTTGGTGCTGATTTTTTTTTCCTCACAGAGTATTTATTAACCAATATACAGATGGAGTTACAAGCTTGTGAAGTTTGCTTGATTAAAGCATGCTTTACCCTTAATTTTGAAATAAATTAATATACCATCTGGACTACATACTACAACTAGTTCTTGAGCAGTTATTTTCTGTCCTTCCTGAAAAGGTTTTATAATTTGGAAAAGATTTTTCATACAAGCTATACTGTATAAAAACATAATCACAGAATTTAATGTTTGTTTTACCAGAGCAATTTTAATCTTTTTAGTTAAGCGTAGGGTTCTTTTAAGAGTTACTTTTCCCCTCTTCTGATTTTCTTATTGTAAAGCTGAATTAAAAAATAAAATGATGAGACCCTCTTCAAAGGCCACCGTAACGCTCAGATGGTTTTGTGTGCCAGCAGTGAGCTGAACACGCAGGGTTGAACAAAGGTGCTGCTGGCAGGGGACTTCTGTTGTGACCCGAAGCTGTGGTGCCTGTAGCTTGAAGTTGCTGGACCGACTGACAGCATAAAATGATAGAAACGGTTGTATAGGGAGACTACTCTTGACAGTCACTTGAAAACAGAGCCATCTCCTACAGCAGCGTGTCTTCGGACAGGAGGGAGCAGCCAGGCCGGCCTCCTCCCCCAGCTGTAACCCTGTTGGGTGTACGGGCATTCTCCAAGGTACGTAACTGTTAACTGCCCACTGATGTAAATGTAGGCGTGTGCCACCCTTGTTATTTATTCATCTTTCAATAAATCCATCCCTTAATATTTTGTATTTTATCTTGAACTTTCTTAGTGTTTTGTAACTGCTGTACAGTGGAGGCTTTGGCTGTAGAGAAGAGCCTGCTGGCTCCATTACCAAGCAGCAGTCTCAGTCTTAAAGTTGTGACATGAAACATCATCGCTTTTGTCACCATTTACCTGTAACTCATAACTGGGCCTCAGCTGCTAGGGGCATCTCAAACTTACCATAACTTGAATGGATTTCTAGTTAGCTGGTACTTCATCTTAAGGAAAAATGGTTTGTTTTTTATAATTTGCCCAGGTACAAAGAGACACAGATTTAACTCAGAGAAAGTGGCATGAGCAGATCACTGGAGCTTAGAACTGGGCTGTGCTGTTCCAGCTGGTGCTCTCTCCTTGGAGGGGCTGGCAGTCACCACAGTCCTGCACAGCACTGGAAACATCGAGACCCAGCTCAGAATTACACTTGTGAAGCAAATGTCCAGCTACTTTTCCACAGCAAATCAAACTTCCTCTAGAAAGCACAGGGTTGCTCTGGATTAAACCAGCTGGAAGGCATTCCACCTACTGCCAAGTGTAAGCATACAGAACCAGCTGTAAGCATGGGGGGGAAGATGTTCTGTCCTCAGGGCCCTCTGTTTCTCTCCTGCTCTGGTCCTGAGTGCTGGTGGAGACGGAGCCACTTCCTAGTTAGCCCAGAGGAGCAGACTCCCAGCAGGACCATCTTCAGTTTCCTGCCATTAAATACACAACAGTGGCTTGTAATAAAGATGGCAGGAGGCTGTCTGCAAGTTTTGAACTGAGGGGCAAGAAAAAGGAAGTAGTAGGTGTTTCCCTACTTACAGTCACTGTCTTTACTCAGGTATGGGGAAACGGTCAGGCTTGCTTTGTGTAAAAATCTACTTCCCAGGCCCTAGCAGCATCAAAAGTATGAGACAGTTTAAGGACAATAAAACACAGAAGCAAGCACCAGCAAAACTGCAGTATTTTATTGTATATATTTACACAAGTGTGCAAAGTGAATTTTTTGATAACATAGTAAAGAGGAAAATAATACATTTACTGTAAGAGTAACCATAGGTGAAAGCTGGTCATGCTGAAACTGGAGCCTCCTAGCTAAAGAACACAGGGCAGTATTTCAGTATCTTGGCCTCTGAGCACCGCACAGTGCATAGGTGAGCCTAAGAGCAAGTAACTGGTAGTAAGGGTTGTCCAAGGCACTTACACTGTGTAAGAAAGTATGACAGGCCCTGATCTCTAGCTGGACAGAAGCGTGTTAAAAACTGTAACAGCAGGTAAACTCTCCAAAGATAACCTGGAAGCTACAAAGTTTATATACAGCTTATGCACATAAAGAAAGTTTAGGCCTTAAACACCATGTACCAGCTCGAGTACTTGCCAAGCAGTATTCCACAGCTGCTAAGGACCAAAACTTTTGCCAGCTTACACGAATACTTGTAGTTGATTTACTAATGAGAAGAAACTTCAGATCTCTTTCAGCTACTACATTATAGCTTTTTATGCTTTTCCCTGTATTTCAATTCAAGCAGTAAGTGGGGCAAACCCCAAGGGATTAAGAGTTGACAAGGAATTCCATAGTGAAGCATAAAGTGAGAATTCACCTTTTCAACAAAAGAAAAAAAAAACAACACAAAACATAACAAACAAAACCACACCACAAACCCCAACAATCAACTTGTTAAATTCAACTCCCTGCTTGCTCAGATCAGGACAAACACAAGATATTGAAAGGAATGGGGTATTGCAGGGCTTCAGTGCTGACTGTGCCAAATTTCACAGCTCTAGACAGCAGTGTAGTGACAACTGCTTACATTAAACATTCCAATTTGTCACTTAGCCTATTTTGTTTACAGATTGTATGGTTTTGTATCGCACTGTAAAACTATGGTAGAAGAACCATGATTTTCTTGAAAGGTTTTTATAAGAAGGTTTGAGGTTTTTTAATAAGAACAAAACAGTAAGTTAACAAGATACTTTATGCCTAATACTTTGGTATACTATCATCTCTAGCTCTAAATACATGAGCATTAGATTACCTAAAAGACTTCTAAGGAGTTCTGTAGTTCATTATGATTGGTCAAGTTTAGATAGAAGCTTACTTGACACTTGCAGCTGATGAAGAATTGTTTCAAGGGGTGTGAGGTTATCTTTATGTCCTGGTTTCAGCTGAGCTAGAGTCAGTTTTCTTCCTAGCCGCTGGTATGGTGTTGTGGTTGGGATTTAGAACCATGTTGGTAACACACTGGTGTTTGAGCTGTTGCTGAGCAGTCAAGGACTTCTCAGCTTCTCACACTGCCTTGCCAGCAAGGAGGCTGGGGATGCACAAGAAGCTGGGGGGGAAAGACCGCACCTCAGAGGGACATCCCATACCCCATGGCAGCACACTCAGCAAATAAACTAGGGGGAAGCTAGTCAGGGGAGCCACAGCTTGGGAAGGAGCTGGGCATCGGTCAGTGGGGTGGTGTGCATCACTTTTGTGTATTCTTTTATCATTACTATTATTTTCTTCCCTTTCTGTCCTATTAAGCTTTTTATCTCAACCCACTTTTTTTTTTTTTTTTTTTTAATACATTCCCCCCC
>Ga0065711_1002580_pt1 | contig 32877 bp, 25 predicted proteins | sample Hoacrofraction12_FD_59098 | JGI IMG/M metagenome (GOLD analysis project Ga0065711, IMG submission 59098) | Hoatzin crop microbial communities from Cojedes, Venezuela - Epithelial fraction 12 v2 (version 2) | ecosystem: Host-associated > Birds > Digestive system > Esophagus > Crop | place...
GGACAAGGTCCTGTGCAGCCTGCTCTGGGTGACCCTGCTTCGGCAGGGGGGTTGGACTGGGTGACCCACAGAGGTCCCTTCCAACCCCTACTATTCTGTGATTCTGTGAAAAGCAAGCCCTGGACCTATTCTTTTAATTGGTAGACCGTTGCCACCTACCTGAAGTATTTAAAAAGAAAAAAAAGTACAGATCAGCACCCCAAAGTAATGAGTCTGAATCAACTGTCACTAGATTGAAGATGTGCTGCCTTCCTCCCTGTTTTTCAAAGGCAAAACAAGCCTTATGATTTCTGGTGTTTAACTCCTCAGAGGCTGTGCATTCAAGTTTTAAGTAGCCTTTCTGAGTTATGAAGTAAGATTTGTTTAAAAACAAAATAAAAAGAAAGCACATAAAGGAAGAAAAAACCCACCATGAAAAGTCTTACACTGACTTCAAACAGATACTAAACATCTCAAGACTCACTTTAAAGCTGCAAAGTTTGACATTACCACAGGGGAAGGGAATCCAGGTAGCCACAACCAGTACAATCCTGCCAGGCCCTCCTGGATCACAGCAGCAAAAATAACATCTTACCTGAAGACTTCACACACTTGAGAAGACAGCTGCTTTCCACTTACTTTAGGCTTGGAAGTGATAGTAGGGCCATAGGACACTTGCCTTTTGCACCCAGGTAAGAGCTGCTTTGCCCAGATAGCAATTAATACAGCCTCTTCAGGGTGGAAACAGGTCCACTTCCTTCATAGCAAGTTAACCCTCTCCCACCTTCTGTCTGGGCTGTGCATGCTATGCTGCAAAGGCGAGGGCATGGATTTGCAAAATATCAGATATATGCAGGATCAAGAGATAGAAGGAAAGAAAGAGGAAGATCAACAGGGATAGTCTGCAAGGTGGAACTCAGTCCCTGTGGTGTATACCTGGGTAGCACAAAAGAGAAACAAGCTGTAAAAGAAGAATGTAAATAGACCCAGAGCTCCAACTGCTCTGGGGCGTTTGGGGAACTCGGATGTAATGGGAGTAATAAGATATCCTTCCCTGCCCCCAGTCAGGGGGAGAGCTTTCAGCACAGTCTTAGAATACCCGTTTGCACCTCATATATTTACCTCTATCAGGCAGTGTCTGCTCCTCACCACCTCCTTGGTGGCTTCTCGATGGGAGTCATGGCCCCCGGAGCGGGACTCAAGGATGCCAAATGGCCTGGAGGCAGATTTCTGCCTGTGGGCATGATCAACACATGGTAGATGTATGCAAAGTGCACAACTGTTCCAGAGATCTTGGAATCTCAGAGGTTCAAGAGGACTCTGGTTTCAGCAGAAAATACCCAAGATTAGTGTTAAACACAGATGAGAAAGTGTGAGAACCAGAGTCAACAGCTGACTGCAGCTGCAGTGCTCAGAGATTCTCTGAAGAGTATCTGTGAGATGATTTTTCTTAAAAAGCCCACAGAAGACTGAGCCTAAAGTCCTGTAACTTCATACCACTCATCCTTTCCATGTTTTCCCTTTAATTTTCTCCATGTTTCTATCCTCATAATTAACTAGCAAAGCGTTTCATCTATATACAGGCTTCTGTTTCTCCGCTTTCTGTCTGTCCTTGTGCCTTCCTCTTTTTCCCTATGTTTTCTCTCCCTGTTGTTTACTTTCTTCATCTATAATTAGGAATTGGAGTGGTGCATCTGCTGTTTGAATAAAGGCAGAGGACAGTGTAGTTCATTTAGGGAAGTGTTGAGATTAGGAATGGCTGAAAATTCGGGTGTCCGTTTTTTGGAAGATTCCATCTGGAAGCTGGTGAAGGATCTGGAGAACAAGTCTTCTGAGGAGCAGCTGAAGGAACTGGGGTTGTTTGTCCTGGAGAAAAGCAGTCTGAGGGGAGGGGAGACCTTATCGCTCTCTATAGCTACCTGAAAGGAGGTTGTAGCGAGGTGGGTGTCAGTCCCTTTTCCCAAGTAGCAAGTGATAGGATGAGATGAAATGGCCTCAAGTTTTGCAGGGGGGGGGGGGTTTAGATCGGATATTAGGAAATTTTTCTGTACTGAAAGGGTTATCAAGCACTGGAACAGGCTGCCCAAAGAATTAGTTGAGTCACCTACCCTGGAGGTATTTAAAAGACGTGTAGACCTGGCACTGTGGTTTAGTGGTGTTAGGTTTATGGTTGGATTTGATGATCTTAAGGGTCTTTTTCAACCTGAAAATGCAATGATTTCAAAATATGTTGTTACTTTTGTCTGGAAGTAGGCTGTTTTTTCCCAGCGGTTCCTGTAGAGATGAAATTCAGTGAGAAATGCCAATATATAATACTTGGGAAACCAAGAATGCTCCTCAGAATGAATGCCAGCTGTTGCTGACTCAGCTGAGAGCCTTGTGCATTGCCACGCTGCAGCTGATGCTCTGCAGAGCCGACTGCCTTGGTGCAGGTGCTCCACACCTCTTGGGCCAGCCAGCCGCCCGAGCATCGCTGCTTTGGCAGTCGGGCAGAACAAAGAGCTGGGTGGAAAACCTGGAGGTGTGGGGCAGCCTGCCAGGAAATCCAGGCAAAGCCCTGGAATTTGAAGAATCTTTGTCAAACCCAAGATGTTTTCACCAGATAGTTTAAATTTGATGAATCGGTGTTTTTATGCCAAACCAAAATTTTATCAGAAAATTCCTGACAGATTCTATCTAGAAGCAGAGTGACAAGATGTAGGAGCTGGAGTGTTTTGTGAGCCTGCTTGAGCATAGGCTCAAATGTGATGCCACCACTTGCTTCAGTGAAAAGACAACACAAGTAATTTGTGGACACACCAGTTGGGTAGGTACTTGCCGTCTGAGAAGTTTGAATCAGAAACAACATAGTTAGAACCAGCAATAACCAGGCTGGTAGGAGAGAAAGGATGTGAACTGGGTAGTTACCGAAGTGGAAGAGCAGGAGATTAATTTGCTATGTCACACCAACTTGCCCTCTCTTTTCCAGCAGGTTGCATGGCACAGGCAGGGGCTGAGGGCATGGGCAGAGGTCAGTGAGGTAAAGCTAACACTTTGTCTTCCCCCTGCTGTGTTCCCTTGCCAATCCTGTTGTTTGTAAGAAAAGATTCCTTTTGAGAAGCCAAGGAAGTGGAAGAACGAAGCAGTTGGTTACATTCAGCTAGCTGGGAGGCCAGAAGGAGGTGGCTGGGAACAGTATCATCATTGCCTGTAGTTTAGCTCTCTTTGTGGCCATGTCTGTCAGATTTTGAGAAAGACAAAGGTGATAAGCTTCACATTTCAGAGTGACGGAAAGCGTGGCAGGGCCTTTGGTGGAATCCGAGACCCCATGACAAGCCAAGAGACTTAACTTTATGCTTATGTCTAGGTTAGAAACCGCAAAAATATTTTTAAAAGGAGATGACCCCTTTTGAGCCCTGGGTCTCTGCAGTAGCACTGAGAACAGAGCTGTAAGTGCTGTTCCACTGACTTGGAGACAGGGTGATATTATGCCATCTGAGGATTTAGCCTGCTTTATCTTCCCTGCTTTTCTTCTCCTCTTCGCGTTTTCTTTTCCATTCCCCTAGTACTTTCCCCTCTTGACAATGTGTCTCTTTTTAGGGACTCCTTTTCATTGATGAAGGTCAGTGTGTTCAAAACTGGCTGTTGAATTGTGCTGCCTATAACACCTCAAGGGCCTCCCTGGAGGTATCTTAAAAGGATCTCATTTTCAGAAGTGCTGAGCAGCTCTTTCTGGGTTCCAATGCTGTGATAAGTGCCCAACACCCCTGAAAACTGGGCTCCCAGGCAAGGGACCCAAGAACAAGTCCCAGTTTTGGAAGTTTGGTCTAGGATTTCTTCCTTTGGATGATTTTTTTTTGCCTTTCTTACCTAATAAACACATTTTTAGCCTTTTGTTTTCTTGTTTTGCTCAGGTTTGTGAGCAACCTTCTTACGGTTTTGCTTTTTTTTGCTGTGATCTCTTCCTCTCGTCTTGATCTCAGCGTCCCTGCTTGGGCTTGTCCTCTCAGGTTTCCACTACTGTTTCTGGTAAAGCCCAGTGCTGATGTGCTGAGGCCATTTCTGTGTTCTAGAGAGGTTTCAGGAGAAATGTCTGCAGACTTAATTTAGCCACCGTCAACAAAGAATCAACTTCTTTGCATTACAAGGTATAGGAAACATATCTGAGGAAACACATCTAAGGACGTGTTTCTGTCCCAAAAGAAATAAAAGTTAGACAGGCAAAACTGTTTTTCCTGAGGTGAATGGGATCATGAGACAGATACTGATGGAAGGAAAACTTTTCATATGGGCGCTTTTGCCCCATTCTCTCCTGCTTGACATCAGTAGCAGGACAGGTAAGGTAGGAGACAGAATTGTCAGCCCCCTTCTCTCCTGGTCCGCACGACCTCGGGAATGCAAGAGGTTCACGTAATAATCAGATTTCTCTTTCAGCATCACTGGGAGTTACTGTCCCCTTGGAACAGCCCTGGGAAAGGCATTCTCCCTTGAGTTTTCTGCTGAGTGAGCTGAACACTAACCTGCTATGATTTGTTTTTTCTTGCAGGAATGAAACTGTTTTACACCAGTTCTGTTGCCCAGCAGCTGATGCAGAGCAGAAACCTTCATCTCCGGACTCCTCACCAAGGTGGGAAATTGCTGCCAGCAAGACCTTTTCTTTTCCATCCTGTACCTCCTCATCATCCATCATTAATCTTCCTGCCCCAGATAAAACTCACATATTATACATCCCCATGTTCCTCCATCCCCCCTTATGTCCCATGTCCCCAGCACTGCTGTCCGTCTCTTTTCTCTCCCAGAGATTATGGTTCATACATGCTCACTAACCCCCTTCTGGCCTCCACTCACACACACCCATGCACCTCCAAAAACATACTTTCAGCGTCTCTTCAGACATCTACTTCCACCAACCCACATTCATGCTTGTACTTTTTCTTACCCTTCTGCATCACTTTGACACCAACCACACACATGCTTCACTCTTCTTCACATTAGTTATCCCGCATCGTAAAGTGTCTGGACACACACCAGTATACACCCATAACCTTTAAGTTACAGCAAAAGTCACCAAACAAACTCAGAATTCTATCTATCTCACCTTAAGACAGGATGGGGGACACAGTTTTATATGTGTTGAAATGGTCAGGGCTTGCCAGTGAAGGACAGTTACAGACTGGTACTACTATTACCGACTTGTATCCAGTGCACCCAGGTGAGGGCACACCAGCAATTGTCATAGCTCTCCCTCGTCAGTGAGTGACATCAGCACCAAGACCAAGGGGTCCAAGTTGCTTAAAAAATACTTGAGATGCACGTAATGCATATAGCTTCCATGCTAAGCCTTGTCCCTCTGTTCTTGCCATCTTCTCCTCTCACAACTTCTTACACCTCCATTTCACAGACTTATTCCATCTTCTTATGCCTCATCACCCCTCTGTCAGCAGGAAACAGGTTTCTCTTTAATGATTTCCCTCCTCACACTGCTAGACATTTACATCTGCCCTTTGGCATCTGTATAAGAAGCCTGAGTTACTAGGGAGGGCTCTGGACAGAACTGGGCAGCTGAATTCCAGTGGTGACGGTACAACATTTTTTAAATGGTATTTCTCGTGTTTGTTCTGCTCACTGGAGCAGACTCTTTTCTGACTTGCTTCAAAGGAAAAGTGTGAGTGCTGGACAACTGTGAAGAGAACAGTGTGTGTGTGTGTGTGTGTTCGAAAGTAGGGTTCAGCCACACTTGGGAACAGGGTAGAGAAGCAGGGCTCCTCCTGCCCATTTGAGTATGAAAATGGAAGGGTTGACACCCATGACTGTCTGTGCTGAGAGCTTTCAAGCACTGGTAAAGTTTTCATGACAGCCATGTGGGACATCTGCCACTGCACCTCTGTGGTAGATGGGGAGATGCTGGTAAGGAAGAGGAGGAGACAGCAGAGGTTTCTGTGGTAGGGACAGCCAGCCATCTCTCCCTTGCAGTTCTGGGGAGAGAGAGAGTTTTGTTTATGTGCTCTATTTTGTGTGAACAGAGGCTCAATTTTGCCATAGTGTTCTATCTTCATACCCTGATCCTGGACCCTGCCCCATTCTTGTTCCAGCCTCCACCTTATTTGTGATCAGTTCCCTTAGTTTATAGCATTTTCTTATCCTACAAGGCTGCCACTCCTACAGTGTCTTAAGCTCTATGGTCATTTTTGTCATGCTCATGCTTCAGACCTTCCCTTTGTCCCAGTGAATCCTAAAGGCGCTACCCATTCCTTGAGCCTGAGTTTGCCTGCCCTCCTTGTGCTGGGAACCACCAAATTCTCACCTGGGCTTTGACAGGTAAATTGAAGAGGAGGCAATCGTTTATTTCAGTAATTTAAGAGCTCTGGCCAGTTGTGTCTAAAGATGAGTCTGAGCCAGGAAAGTCAGCAGTGAGTATGAATGACAGTGACCCCTACAGCGTGTTGCATTTGGGCTTCCAGTTAAGGGGCTTCTCATAATGATCTGTGCCTGTCTGTTTTATGTCTTTTATAGCTTGTCCCACTCTGCAGGCCTCCTGCTTTCCTTACATTTTTCCCAAGGCTTTCTCTTGTCCACTTCATTTCTAATGCCCCCAGATCCCAATAGCAGTCCTGAATCTGTCTGTGTGTGACACAATATTCTATGTAGAAATAGAGATGGTTGAAGCCACCATAGCTATTTGAAGATGAGGAAGAGGCACACAGATTTTTTGCTTTTCGAAACAGAGCAGCTTTTATATGTGATCTCTCTATGTGACTTTCTCAGCAAGAAGAGCATCCCTACTTCCCACACTGTGCCAGAAGAAAGACAGAGCACATACAGGACTGTTAAACTCATCAGCTTTATGCTGGCCAGAAAACACCACCTAGCCTCTGCCAGGTCCTGCAGTCAGCCATGGGCTTGCTTCATATCGGAAGTTACATATACAATGCAATGAGGAGAGCGAAAAAATGGCCTAGAGGGAAAAACAGGGTCACTGTGGAGCTGGTGTCCATAGCTGGTAGCTATGCTGCTCTGGAATGGCTCAGTATGCTACTGGGAGAAGCTCATCAGTTCGTTTACAGAGCCTGTCACCCTGCTCAAATCATGAACAGGCTTCCATTGAACCAAAGCAGAACAGAAGTCAATCATCAGGACTGAAATACGTGGGTCAGACAGCCTGAATAGGCAATCAGTTCCTGGGTGAGCCAGGCATATCCCTGAATAAGCTCATCAGGAGCTCCTGATGGGACAGCCTGGGACACAGGGGCTCCCTGTGCAGCTCTCCTGAGCCCCACTGAATGGACAGCCAGTCACAAGTGGTGCTGTGGTGAATTTGATAAACCAGCTCAGGTTTGTTCTTTCTTTTCCCCTTCCACGATCAGGCGTTTCCCTAAATGAGATAAATCCTGTCAGAACTGATGCCACTAATAACCATCAGCCGTCTAGTTTTAATTAGAGTTTGCTTCATTAATGCCCCAACTCCTCTCTGCGCAGCAGATTAAATAATGTACTTGCAGCTCATTTACACAAACCCCCAAACTGCAGGGCTGAGCTGCAATCCTTTAATTAAACAGCCCGGCTGATCCCTACCGCTGCCTTGGCTCATCAGTCTAAGCCGATTAAAGAGAATAGGGACTAATAAAGAGCATAAACAGGGAAGTGACTCTCGTCCCTTCAAGGGACTTGGAGACTCCAGTGGTGATCGGCTGCTTTCTCCTCCTCTACCAGGAACCTTACCTCAGCCCACATCACTTCCTTCTGGGACCTGCAAGAATGGACCTGCTTTCAGCAGGAGCCCAGCCTTATCTTGTGGGACAGAAATCAATTGGGAGACTGAGGGAGCGTGGGCAGCAGAAGGGTAACACAGCAGGGAAGCTGAAGATAAAGAGGCATCAAGGCAGTAAGAAGAGTGACTGCCTGGCTGCAGGAGAGACCAGCAAGAGCAGCCGTACAGCTCGAGTGGGAGGGCAGAAGGAGAAAGAAACACAAGGCAGAACAGTAGGATGTTGGCTGTCAGGAACAGTCTGGGACAAAAGTTTGTCTCTGGTTGTGGTTTGTGATGGTCATTGTTTTTCTTGTGTGGTCTTCCCTGACGTTTGTCCTGCAAGATTTCTGACTCTTTCTTTGCTACTCATCCAGCTAAAAATGCCGTGGCTTCACCTGGGTGGGAATGCTAAGGAACATGTCAGTGTCTAGCCACTCGATAGAAGCCAACTCAGTGAGACAGCTATGACCATTCCCACTCATACTGTTCTGCCTTGCTTCACTGACTGCCACAAGCAGTGCTACCTACCCCCCTTCTCTCCTCCAGCATGTGAATCCTTGGGGGGGGGTTACAGCTGCATGAGTTTAGCAATGTGAATTTCCCACCTGGCTGCCTAGCTGGGTTGCACCAGCAATCAGCAAGACTGGTGCTGTAGGCCATGAATATTAGGAGACAGATTTGATCCCAGAATCTGCCACCAAGGAGCTCAGAGACAAAGTACAGTAAGAGGTGATGACAGCAGCGGGCAGACTCCTGTTGCTGAACTCTTAGGGCTTCCCCATTACAAAATACAGTGTAAACCCTAGGCATGGACTACCGTTGTGTCCACTGGACTTGCACACCACTGGCTTCAAGACCATAACCCATCTTGCAGGTTGGGCTTCCACTGGGGATGCCAAAGATCAGGTTGAGGGGAATGAGGAGACTCCATGCATGGCAGTAGGAGCTAACCCTGCTCCTTTACTGAAGTGCTGATTAGACTCTGATTTAGCCAAACCCTGTAATTTCATAAAGCAACCGCTCTTTTTCTTGCTGGCTTCTGCCTGTTAACGGCAGGGTTTCATTCTAGGGATTTGAATAGCCTAGTAATTGCATTTCCCACTTCTCCCAGTCTCACACAGTAGAGACTGGCATCCCAGAACAATGACCTTAAAACGTGTCCAGCAGCAGCCCAGCTCTAACGGGATTACGTACCATTTTCCTTTGTGTGAGGTAATAGGGCTGAGATGAGGAAGATTAGTTTCTATTAGAGTAATGAGAGGAAATGATGGAGTCACAATTGGAGGGAACAGTATATTCATTCAGTTGCCTTTCATAGGCTTTTCAGAGCCTGCCTCTGGCTCGCCTGCGGTGCTGAATAGGAAATCAGCAGAAAATCACCTCTGCTCCAGTGGTGGGAAAAGTTCTACATAAAACTTTAGGCACCTGAGGCAGGTCCACTGTGGCAGTGGGCATGGGGATAGCACTGGAGGGCTGAGGGATCATGTCACGAAGGAGACTGGATGGGATCCAGGTACATTTGTGTGAAGGGCAGGGTCAGATGCCAGGTAGCTCTTCGGGAGGGGAGGATGTTCCACCTGCATTTTGTGGGAGAGAGAAGGTCCTACCTATCTGGAAGAAGTGCAGATAAGACCTGACCTTTTAAGGCAAAGAAGACAAAGAGTTCTACCAGGAAGACGAGAGGTCAGGGATCTGAACAGAGTCTGCTAGAAGGGCTTGGATGTGTGCTGAGCAGAAGGGCTAGGATCTGAAACATCTATGGAAAAGTTGGAGAAGCTCTGCTTATATTTTACCATAATATTTTCTCACTTTCCAGCAGGGAGACTGCTGCTTAGCTCAGGGTTAAAACACGAATAGTGCAACCGGCAAGTGTTTACTTCATGATTACAGACCAATTAAATTGTAACTCGATATAGTTTAGACTTCAAACAGCTGCGTACTCGTTTCTGAAGTACCTGCTGGATTAGTCACCATCACAGACTGGTTATTGCCTGGCATCACAGCACCAATTAGTGGTAAGGAGACATGTAAGCCACTGGCTACATCTCCAAGCCAGCCTTCCTTGCAGTTCTGGTGAAATTCCCTCTTGCCGCACTTCTGACTTACCAAAGTACTGAAGTGGAAAGGTGTTGTTGCTGGAAGAGGTCCTCTGTGCTTGTTGCTACAGTTTTGCATGTGGGAGGGTGAAAAGTGAATGGACAGATTTTGGACAGTTCTTTGAAATCAAACCTTCAAACATCTTTCTTCCCAGCTCTCTGAGCTGCATAAGAGTATGCTACACCCTAAGCAGCACATGGTTAAAAAACCAAATCTGATTTCATTTTCTTGTGGAGGTCTGCTGTTTCTGACTCTTCATGGCTCTTTGCCTGAACTCACTGTTTCCACTGAACATGCGTTTGTTCTTTGTTCAGTGGAGTTGTGCCAGAAAACATTTGCACAAAAAAGCCCTGAATGTTATCCACTGCACAGTCACAGCATCACGTTCTCCTTTGGCTCCCCGCTGCTGTAGCCCAGGAGCATCTCTCCTCCCAGTCCAGCTCTCACTTTGCCCTTGGGTCACTCTAGGTCCTCTAACAGTTGGAATCTCCTGAGAAGTCCACAAGACTTTATTTGGATTTTGAATGCAATACCCCTTAAGGCTGAGGCCCATGAAGTTCATGAGAAATGAACCACTGTCTGAGTCGGTTCTCCCTTTAGATACCACTGAAGAATCTTGATAGAAGAGAGGTGGGGAGTTATGATCTTTCACCAGTATCCATCACTCTTTAAGTGTTACAGAAAAACAACGGAGCTGCCCAACATTTTGTCCGAACTTGTAGAAGATTGACCTTGCCTGGTAGAAAGAATGCAAATATACTTCATGAAATTAGCCTTTCTGGTTTAGGACTGCTGAGAGGATATTGGATATATAACCTGGAGGTCAGCGCTTCCTCTCAGCTCAGAGGTGCTCCGTGGCTCTGGCCCAGGTGTGAAACATGATAATGATTCTAGTCTGTATCAAATCAGATCTATAGCCTACCACACAGAACAGCGTAACAACTCTGACTAATTGGCCCCCAGCTGGCAGTGTCAAGTGCAAGCTCCTACAATTAGTGGACCATAGAGGCTGAATTCTCCTCTGACTCTTAATGGAGAACGCTTCAGGTCAGGCTCACAGCACCTGGACATGCCAGTGCAACGCAAGCCTCTACGCCCATGGTCGGCGCCTTGTGTGCTCTGCGGACAAATGACTTTGTATACAAAGCTCTTCAGTCTGACTTCTGTCATTCATGCTGAAGTCCTCCACAGCACTGTGTCTGAAAACACAGGAGAAGTTTGAGCAACATTTCTGCTTTGTTAGCACATCCTCTTTGTGCTTATTTTCTCATTTCTTTTCCTTATTGAGGTCACAGGCACGAAGAGAGGATTTTTTGTGCTTCTTACCAGCTCATCTACTTCCTATTCTTTCCTCCCTGTAGGCTTAATAATCCTGTTCGAGATATTACAACTGGAGGTTGTGGGGATGCTGCAGACAGGCGAGGATGGGTCAGCAAAGTTCACATAAATATCCCCCAGGCTCACAGTTGTCAGAATTTTGATTTTAGTCTGACACAGAGATGTTGGTGAGGAGTAGTGTCTAGACCCAGATTTGAACTCTTTCTAAGCTTGGGAATGAGTAGATTCCTCGCTTTTTATGGGTGTTTCGTACAGTCAGGGCTAGCAGCTTTAACTGCCTCGGTCCTGAACCACAAAGGTATTTAGTGCATGTAGACTTGGGGGAAACAGGGAAACACAATGATAAGCAAAAAATGTTTTAGAGAACATCCTTAACATCATAGTTACCAACAACCTTGGGAATCTCTTGCAGGGAGGTATAGTTGGCAGTTCTTCTGGTACTATGACCTGGGAGGAATGGCTCCTTCTGGAAGCACCCAAAGAAACAGGAGGTGAGTTTCAGATGCAGTGTCTCAGTCCTGTAAAGGAGATCCACCAGGACATTTTGTCACTGTCTCCCACACAGGCATTTGTCTGCTCCTTCTCTCCGACAGCTGGTGCAGCCACTTTCAGGCAAGTTTGGAGAACATGAGGGTGGGGAAGTAAAGAGAGGAATAGATGTGCTTTTCAGCAGGAAAAAAACATCTCTGGCAGAAACTGGAGTCTCCCTGTCATATTGCTTGCTCAGTTTGCCTCTGCCAACACCTTTCTCCAGGAAGGAGGAAGGTGGCAGGAGAGAGAGGCCAGAGAAAACCCATCTGAAGTATCCTCTTTTGAAACTGCAAAGATACCCATCAGACACATGTTTTCTGAGAGCCTGAAGCTGTGTCCAGCCATTGACTGGCCACGTGTTCTTCCAGTCCTTCCTTTTCCCCTGTTACTTCTGTTGCTTATGTGAGTCTTGCCCTAGAGAAATTCCAGGACGGGATTGGATTCAGGTACTGTTCTCCCGCATATGACGATGATTGCTATTTCTTGGGCCACATCAGTGGTAATGTCAGTGAAAGAGAATCAATCATAGCCAACCTGACAGTTGTGGAAGCCACTTTCAACAGCTATTGAGATAGAGTTAGTTGCTTTAATACTAGGTGATTCACTCACGGCTTGCAGATGATCCTCATGTTCTCTCTCCTGTATTGCAAAGAATTCACTGCCTATAGCACGGCAACTTCTTGGTACTAGTGGAACACAACGTAAACACCTGCTGTAGCCTGTGTTTTCTGTGTGATAATGCCACAGAGATGCATGAGAAAAGGCTATGACAGCTTTGGAAATAGTCCTGTATCTAGCATTGGAAAACGGGCACAGACGGTTGAGGAAGTAATAGCAGATGGACTGTGGTGGAGCTCACACCATTCATTCTAATCCTCTACTGGTATCATTTGACATGATCTGCATCAGTCAAGATGCACCCACCTGCAAAACCGGGCCATTCCAGATCTTTTGTACACTAAGGTATGTTCTGTTGAGCTTGACGGGTGGTTTCTGTGCACCTTCTGTCCACACACTTCTTCATGGCTTACAAGGCAGAGAGGTAAGGCAAAGAAATGGAAAAAAGAGCCAGTGAGAAAGGAAGGGAGGCAGACTCACCCCAACGAAGAGAACTGCTGTTCTCTTCAGGAAAATGGATGGCAAATATGCTCTACAGAGAAGGGGAATGACAGGGGAGAACAGGAGGAAAAGCAGGAAGTTAAGAAATAGTGTCAATGAAAGAAGAAGATGGAGAGAACAAGAACATATTAAACAGGAGATAAATGAGCAGATCGCTTGGCTGGAATATTCCTATTCATGCCAGCATTCTTTGCTGGTGACAGCAATGAGGCTTTGGCCTTTTATTACACATTTTCTTGCAGTGTGATGTCAGTCTGAAGGCCTTCTGTCTTTACTGTGCTCTGCAACACTAACTCACTCCTATGCACGTTCATCTTCTGACCACCCCCATAGGGCAAGCTCTGTGCTCAAATACAGTAAGGTCTCCTTTTTGGAAAAACATGTGTGTGCTCCAGAGTTCCTTCTTCTGCATGTGGCCCTGGCAGGCTTTCATATGGTCCAGGAAGAACCAAAGAGTCTGAGATGCTGAAGAGGAGCACACTGTACAGCTTCTCAGGCTGAGCTCTGCGAACAGCTAGATAGCTGAGGGATAGGGTGTAAAAAAGTTGGGAGATTTTTGGGACTGTCACCTGGCTTGTTCAAAAACTGCAGAAGAGCTGAGACCTCTCCCATCTTCTGTGAGGAAACATCATCCTGAAAAAAAGCATCAAGACATAAACAAGAGCTGAGTTCAGTGAGATATTTCTTTTGAGACTGAGGAACCTAACTCTGGCCACACGATTTGGAAGTGTGTTCTAGTAACTTTTAACCATCTCTGGTTGCACCTTGGTTGTTTCCATACACAGATTGTACTGTCATCCCACCAGGAACTGTATTTGCCTAGTGACTGTAGCTATGGGTCACCTTTGTTATGTCCCACACTGGTATGTTGCTGCTTTCCTGTGAACAGGTTAGGATGCTGTTCTTATTGCCCGTGTCTCTGGGTTGACTGCAATCTCTCTCATTCCATCTTTTGGGGAAAGAGGGAAGATGGGGATAGACGTGCACATTGCTGGTACTCTTTTGTACGTGCCTTCCAGGGTGACTGCTGAAATATAACAGATGCTGGTAATTTCCCAGAATACACTGACGTGAGAGTGGTAGGTCAAGGTGCACAAATAGGACGGTGCAGAATTGCATTGTGAAAAATATTGCTGTGCTGTTACAGCACAATTGGATCTGATACAGAGTGTCTTAAAATACAGCATATTGGGCGAGATCCTCCACTGACCTTGGTGCAGTCCACTGGCATAATGCCATTTAGCACCAGCCATGGTTCTGCTCAACAACACAGTAGGATTGGTTGTGTCAAGGCAAACTCCCATTTTCTTCAGTGATCTTGCCCCAAAAGGTCCATGTGGCATACAAAGTATAGGGATGGGAAGCATTTTCATTCCTCGCAGGGAAGAAAAGTTTAAGTGGCCCTAGGGGGAGCTGAGCTTGTATGACCAAATGTGTAAGCTGCTAAGTCATCCTGTTTTCCAAATGGGCATGAAGAAAGATAGAAAAGGAAATAAGGCCTGAGGGAAGAGAAGTGACATGAAGTGAATCAGAATGTGAGTGAAGCAGCAGCGACAAAATAGGTTAGAACTTGAAAAAGTAGAGCCTGGTGCCTGCTGCACAAGTCTGTAGGGGTGTTCACTGGGTTGGAGAAAGGAAGAAGGAATGCTAACCGTGCTGTTTCTATCTTAGTTTTCAGCCATAGGCCAGCCCAAAACCCTAGATCTGAACACAGTGGCAAAGTTAAAATCTGGATCATATCTGATTTCCTAAAGTTGATGAATGGTGTTTGGACTGTCTGTTTTGAGGATGGTGATTTGAGACTCTGTTACTCTTCTATGGTGAGGAGGACCAGGCTTCCTTCTCCTAGGTTTGAGACAAGCAGTGGCCTTCTGTTGGGCTGCAGTGATCGCAAGAGACAAAATAGCTGAGATACTCGAGAGCAGAAGCAAAATTTATCTACGTTATGCAAAGATCTTCCTGTGAAGTGGCTCACTCACTACCTTCAGTAATCAGTTACCCTGATGCCTTAAGAAGGAACTCAGAGGTGCAGTCCAACCCAGGGTCTGTCACAACAGGTGGAAAAAGAAGACCACAGAAACCCTTGCTTAAGTCTATGAATGCCAAAAGTTGTGTCCCTCACCCAGCTCACGGGTGGCTGGAATAGGAGAGCAACGGGCTGAGGAGATACGCAAAATTTCCTTGCGTTGTAGAGGTTCTGCTTCCTTCCAGCCCTGAATTCATCTCGTTTAGCAGTGAAATTCTATCTTCTGCATGATTGCACTGGCAGGCTTTTGTCAGCGAATTTGGTGATGTTCAAACCTGCCTCAGGGGTGAGGAGCCAAGAGATCTGAGTCGAAGTGGCAGAAAGGCTGCTGCTGAGAAGCCAAGTTTCTCTTTCCCGGGGTGCTGAGCGAGCAGTTACACTAACGCAGGATGCCATCTGTTTTTTCCTTCTCTAAAAGGTCGTGTTTACCAAACATTGCAGAGGCAAGAGAGGTCTGGGGTTAAAGTAAAAGTAATTAAACCCTGCAGAGCAGGGGTCCCCTGTGCCTTCACTGTCCACTTGGTGCTTTTCATACCTCAGTGATAAGCACAGGTGCCCTTTTTGACATAGCTACAAGTAACCCCCTCTGCAGTGACAGGCTGTGGGACCTCCTCCTAGTCTAACCTGCAGAGACAGCACAGCAACCAGCCTGGGGCATCGAGCACCGAGGTGTGGTGGGCAGCTGAGAAAGGGGCTGTACTTCCCAAGCTGAGCCTCGTGCTCCTGCAACCGGTGAGACAGGAGGCATGGCTGGGAAGGGAGGAGGAAAAAGGGGTATGCCAGAGGGGTAGCCCAAGTGTCATTCTGCGGTGTCATCCAGAAACACGTAGGAACTATAAGAAAAAAACTGTCTGACAACTACACCACGCAGCACAGGCAGCCTTGCACCAGAATCATAGAATCATAGAAGGTTTTGGGTTGGAAGGGACCCCTAGAGGTCATCTAGTCCAACCCCCCTGCAGCGAGCAGGGACACCGCTAACTAGATCAGGGTGCTCAGAGCCCTGTCCAACCTGGTCTTGAAACACCACTTCTCATACAGTGGGAGCTGCCTTAGCTCCAAGTCACCTTCTGGAGGAGCCTGCCTGTCTCCATGAAAAAGCAGACGTCCTAGTCCTCAGGTGGCTGAAGTTAGTCGTGGAGAGCCTGGCCCTCAGACAAGCAGCCAGCCCAAACTGACAGCTGGACAAGCATCTTTGCACCGTGAGGGCATGGGGTGCATCAGAGAAGTTCAGATTCTGTAGAGCTGTTCTGTAGCAAAAGATACAACACAACAACGTCGAAATTACACAGACATGGGGATCATGTTTAAATACCAAATCCGAAATGAAGGCCCTGACTTTGGCGTGTTGGACCCTGTGGGACACGAGGCATTTGCTAGCATTCTTACATTTGCTGTCTGCTTAATATACATCTCACCCAAAACCACTTTAAGCAATGTTGAAAAGATGTTGCCTGGTTCAGTCTGTGCTAAAGGATGTTAAATTTAATTGATTTCCAATATATTTACCATACTGTACTGTCAAATCTATTTTACAGGTGTGTGTGCCAGCCTTTTTATGAAACGAGTGATATATTCTGGAATGGGTAATGAGCTTGGCTAATTATCATTAATTCCTCTTGGGTAAAACTAATGTGAGAAGATGGCTTCATGCCACCGCTTTGCAAGGTGTTACGTGAACGTAGACAAAATCAGAATCTTGTTTCTATATTTGTCTTTGGTGGGGGAGACTGTCTGAGAAAGCTGCAGCTCGGCTGGCAGGGGATGATTTGCCAAGATCAGGTTCCAAGTCCCCTGCCTTCCTGGCAGGAGAGACTTTTGCCTTCCATCATTTTCAGCATGCTCCCAGGGAGCATTGCCTCCAAGTCACCCTAAAACCTGAACTTAAAAGCAAATCATAAGCAATTCTTTTGCACTCAGACCCTGAGTATCTCAGAAATCTCTGAACCTTGAAAAGATCCCATAATATATTACCAAGCCTGTCTCAACCATTTTTTTCATTGAATTCTGATCAACCCATTCACCATATGTTTTGGGTGTCCTCAGGGAACGCTGAAATGAAATAAACTGAAAAGGCACTTTCAACCCTGCTAACTCAGCGATTGATTTTTATTTTTTTTTCCAGAGCAGGGAGAGGAGAGGAGCTAGGACAGCAGAAATGCTGAAATGTCTTAAGACAGAGGGAGCACAGGTTCATGCAGACTTGGGGTCTGGAATCCGTTCTCTTGGCATTAGCTAGTAACCTCTTTTTCTAATTCTCCATATGCCACTTTCTAAGGGTTTTTTATTTTGACATCTCAGAAGCTTTGAAGTCTCATATGGCTCTCAGGCCATGGTAATACTAATCGCTTACTGCAGTTCAGAGCATCATGTATACAATAACCAACTGATCCTTACAAGGAGCTCTGTGAAATGGATTCATAAATTTTTGTGGTCCTTCACAACTAGTCCGTATAGTCTTTGCCTCAGTTACAGGTCACAATCCTGCACATTGATCTTGAATACCCTGAAGAAGGCGTTTGGTAAGTTATACATGGGAAACAGCGATGTGGTCTTCTCCTGGAGTGACCCAGGGACAGAAAGAGGAAGCCAGATCAGCCTCCATCGTACCTTCGTAACACCTCACACCCGTAGCCTCCTCCCATCCGATTAGCTAGATCTTTTTGTATGACCACTGTACCTGCCAACAGGGCATCGGAGCATCCTCTTCTTGAGTGACTGGTTTGTTACACCACTGTCCAAGTCCAGAAGAGCCATTGCTATTTTTGTTACTCTGTTCTTGCTCTTCTTTATATGCAGTAATTTTTCTTCTTGCAGGAGGAGAAGGAGCAAAGAGATGAGTTTTGTGTCTTGACCACATGAGAGCTGTGTAGCTATGGAGTGATCAGTGAGAAAGCTCGTTCTTAATTTCTTATGGGACTAACATTACTGTCCTTGAGAAGGGTAGCTCTTCTGGCCCTGGAGCCCTGTTTAGCCACTCAGATACCCTGTAAACACCTTTCTGAGACCTCTGAAAATTCCTTGTAGACCGTGGACTGATTCTGGTATTTGACAGCAGGGCAATAGAAAGTAATGTCTAGAGCATCCAAATTCTGTGTTCCTGCTACAGGTCTAGCATGAAATTGCCTTGAAATATTTGGGGAGAAGGGGCAGTGTGTTATTTCTCAGGTCACCAGATATGGGAATGTGTAAGCTGGACAGTCAAGATCCAACAGATAACCATGGTTCAGCTCCACAGCTGGCGGTTAGAGGCATAGATCCTTGCCAAGCTGGAAGCGTCTGCTTCCAGCAGCAAGGAGGTGGTGAGGAGCATGCAAGAAAGTGCACCATCCTGATGCTGTAGGAACTGAAAGGCAACCAAATCTCTCCCAGGACAGAGTATGATACAACACCTCTGTACGGATATGGGGAGCTGATACTCCTAGGAATGGGCGGATGGGCTTCTCTGGTTTGAGAATTTAGTATCACTGATTTGGGCTTTAGGTTTCCAAAATACCTAGGAGGAACAGAACAGCTGAATTTGTAGTCTTCCTTTTTTCTCTGATTGCAAGTGATTTATATTAATATTACAACTTTCAATCAAACAGAATTCAAAGACATTACAAACCTTCCCTACCTGATTGCATGACTAGCAGTAAATTGCTTCATTTATCATGCAAGAGTAGGTGTAAAAACTGTGAAAGATGGTGGTATATGAGACTTCAGGACAGCAAGTAAAGAACACTGATTACAGTTGAAACTGCGGGCGTGATGCTGGGATGTGGAACTAAATTAACCTAGTTGGAGTTTGGCCAGGACGTTGGGATTCACACCTTAGACTCTTCATGGGACTTCTAATTATTACAAGTGGTTAGAAAAATTTGCTTATCCAAGAAACAGAACGTGCAATTTTCCATTCCTTCATCCCACAGCCAGGGACATTGATTGTTCACTGGCCAAGGGAAAGCAAGTGGATCCCTGTAATTCACTGAGTAACATTATTTTCCTGGTGACCTTCGATGCTGCAGCGTGTAACCTTGCCCTGCTTACTTTTCTTACTTTGGGGTTTTTTGTCACTATGATTACAATAGCTCCTGCAAATCAACAGTGTCACTCAGGACAGAGGGAAAAAATCAGGACCATGAAGGTTTTACCCTGTATTTCACTGCAGCATCGGTTTGGATCTTTAGCAGTGTGTTTTGTCTCTCCTATGGAGGTTTCACCCACGGCTGCTGCTGGACAATAGAGAATAGGGCTCCCCACGACACTTCCTCCGAAACAGGGTCGAGATGGGAGTAAGCCTGGGAGCAATACGGGGTGGTCAGTGGAACCACGGGGCTGCAATGCGAGCATTCAGGCTGCTAAGCAAACTCTGCTTTACCCCTTTTTTCCTTTGCTTAGAAGTCACTGAAGTTTACCAGCTGAAGCTGACATTTCCTAGGCTTGGTCTCTTGCTCAAAGGTGAAGTAGGCTTGGTTTTGTTTTTTTTTTGAGATTTTTTTTCCCACGAAGTAAAAGTGGTTCAGCCTTTTTTTTTTTTCCCACAAAAGAACATGTAGAAACTAGTCCCAATTCAGCAAGAGTATTTGCTATTCCTTTTGAACAGCACAACAGCCAAAGCAGCAGGGGGTTAAAAAGTTTACATTTAGCATAAAAACATCTAGCTGAAAAATGCCTTTGAGTGCTGCAGTGGAATCTGATTTTGATTTGACCGAGTTTTGACCCTCAGAAAATTCCACGCATAAGCACAACACATTCTGCATGAGTGTATTCGCTGGGTTGAGAGCATGCAAGGAGGAGGAAGGCAAGGTTGTACATGTCTGTGTGGTTAGCTTACATCCTTATCCTGGCACAGTGTCTGTAGGGGCTTCGGTTCTGCACCGTGAGCAGGAGCGCTGAGCTTGGTGGTGCTTCTCCCACAACTGTGGCTGAATGTGTGCGCTTACTGCTTGCAGCCTGAGGGCACTCCTGTATCTCGAGGAATACCCTAAATGCCTAGTGAGGTTAAAGGGAGCTGCTGAGCATTTTGGCTTGGTCCAGTGCCCTCTGCCTTATTGCCCAGGGTAGGAACCAGGTCCAGTCAGGGTACCTAGGTCAGACACAGCCCGGTCATCAATGGGTAGGTCCATAGTGATGAGGCAGCAGGTCCAAGGTCAAGCTGGGGAGTCGGTCTGCAGGTCAGAGTCCAGATCAAGTGGGTCCATGGCCATGGAAAGGGAAAGGCTGTGGCAGAGCTAGAGACCAGCACTCTTAGTGTTGCTGGGGCGGGGACTGATGGCTCCAGCTGGGCTGAAAAGGGGGAACTGTGCGGGGAATATTTGTGGGGGCCCCAGGTGAGGCTGGTCAGGCCATTAAGGTCTATTAGTACATGAAGGGCCCTGACAAGGCTTTCCAGGGAGCCTGGGGAATCTTCACATCTGGAGGTATTCAAGAGTTGACTGGAGAAGGCCCAGATCAACCTTATCTGTCTTTGAAAATGGTCCTGCTTTGAGCAAGGAGTTGGAGTAAACACCTCCAGCCTTCCCTCCCAGCCTAGGTTAATCTGTGATTCTACAAAGCCTGATGGTTTTCATTCTGTGTTAGCAGTGCCTGCAGGATATCCTGTCACTGTGACTGGTACTCAGTCTCTGAACTGCGTGCGACAGAAAACAAAACAGGTAGCACACACTAGAAGTGATGTACAGCCTTACAGAGCAACAGGCCCGAGTGCTGCCATCTCTTATGTACACACTTCACGTTCTACCACCAGCAGTCAGTGGAGGTCCTCAGAAAAATAGTTAAGCATGTGTGCAAGTGCAAGAGGACCATCACGTCAGGGAATATTTGCTGGCATTTAGAGTCCATTCATGCTCCAAGGGAAGTCAACTAGCTCTCTAGTCTACTGCCTCAGGCCTGGATCTGCCCTAAAGAAAGTCTGCACAGCACACTGAACACTGTGGCCTTGACTCAGCAGAGCAATTTGGGGTATGTGGCTTGCTGAATCAGAGCTGATGTGTTGAGCTGACATCGCTTTGTAGGGCGCAGTCTGGTTCCCACTGAAATACTTGTGAGGCTTTTGGCACGCACTTCAGTGAAAACATGATCAAATCTATGTTTGCGTGGCCATCCCTTGAGCTGAAGAGAGAAATTACTGCTCTGCTGGTTAAAATGAGAATGGATAGAACAGAGGCTGCCAATAAAAATGTTTCAGTCAGAGCTGCAAGAGGGGAGTCTTTTATTAATGTTTCCTGCAATGTGGATGGACAAAGAAGGAGTTAAAAATGGATACATACTTTACATGTACATCTTTAGGTGCAGGAAAAAAGAGTGTTCAATTATATAGTATCAGGAATAGACCAAGGGAAGATTTTACAAGGTGTGCAACCTAAAAGGACAGTTTTGTGCCTCATTTTAATGCTGGTATTTCCTGACTGATGAGTATGCAGATGCGTCATTTTAATATGCTGTGACAAAGTTGGTTATATAGCATTTATGTAAGAGACTAGTTCTTCTGTGAATTTATTTACCAGTCTAGCTGGTGACTACATGCATGTGTATAAAAGAAGAAACTTTCTGCCTTTAAATCCTTCGTCTTTCGTAGTTCTGAAGTTGTGGTACTGTCTTTGGCTCGTCAGATTTGGAGCCCTTTTAGATCTGTGGGAATATTTCTAAATGTGATTGTTAAATCTGCTGAACAGAAGAGCTGCCATTGGAGAGAATAAACTTCCTTTTAAAGTACTAGTAAGTATGCAAAAGTGCTTGAAGGCTTAGGAGGCAAAGTCTATTTACAGTTGGAAGACTTGGTCTCTTAAGTGCTTACAGCACTTTTGAAAATGAGACTTAAATGCTTCTGAGTAATTTGGGCACTACAGAAAATCATATCTAATTTCACTGATTTCGCTCTGACATCAACACCAATCATAAAATGGTTTGTTATCTAGATGACAGGAGAAGTGGTCGTATGTGGAGCAAATCCAAGAGAAAGAAGTATGATTCAGAAGTGAATTAAATAATTTAATGGTGTTTAAATATGGGTGGCAGTACACATCCTTGGTTGCAATGGAATTAAATGCATTGGTTCTGCAGTAATTATTTCCAGACTAGATGTTGCTCTCAGTTAAATACTCATCCTCTGGAAACCAGTGGAGCTGTATCTGATGTACACGGTGCAGTAGAACCCAGAGTCCGTGCAGATGGGCCTTTACACTCCTGGAAATCATAAATTATTCCTCTGTAGCCACTGGAAGGAGAAAAATGTAACAACGAATAAACACTCATGGCTCGAACAGTCCCCCAGAATACCAAAATCCTGTTTGAAATTGGATGATTTTTGAAAATAGTCAGCAAGAGAGGTGAACAACAGACTTCCTCAGCAATTCAATGGATCAGACAGATGCTAATCCCATCCTGTCTGGACCAGCACGCCATCTCTCCTTAGAGTGCACAGTTGTCAGGCCCTGGGTTCACACAATTACTGCTGTGGCTGACAGAAGAAAGGCGTGTTTTCCTTTCTGCACAAGATCTCAGTGGCACAGCAATATGTGGGTCAGAAAAGGCTTCTTTCGTGGAAGCTCTGCAGTCTGCTGTGGCTGTGTTGCAGATGTCCTTTGAAGAGTCAGGATCTCAGGGCTGGCTGGCTCTGTTGCGTCTTTGTATTCTCAGGTCTCCGGGAGTTCCTCTGGAAACTCTGCAACATTCAGCTGCCCCTGCACCATTTCCCGCATGCCCTTAGAAACTCCAAGGGAAAACTGGATCCTTGGGATCCAGGCTCCATGCCAGATGGGACTCTGGGATGCAGAGGGAGATGCTGAGCGATAGGCAGCAAGGGCACAGGGATGACTGCCAGCTGCTAGCTGCTCCAGGGAGCGGGAGAGGTGTCCGCAGGCTGTGACACCCTCCTTGGCTCCTCACCTCCAGCGGCAGCACCTCGAGCAGAGGCAGCCGGGCAGCTCCAGGAGTCACAGGACGGGTTCATGCAGTGTGTGCAGCACAGGTGCCTGCTCTCAGGGAGGGAGGGAGGGATCAGAGCTTTGGCTGCATCAACCCAAAGTCCTGATCCATCACTGAGAGAGAACCCTCACAGCCCAGGCTCTCTAAACATTTAAAGTGCAGCTCAGTGAATGAGTACAGAAAACAACAATAAACATAATCACAAAATATATATATAAAAAAAAAAAAAAAAACCAAATAAAAAAAGCGAAACGTTGCGTTTTGTTCACAGTGACGATCCCAGCGGTTCCACAAGCAAGAAAGCCGGGTGTGAAACGGAGGATCCGAAGGAGGCCGGCAGACAGAGTGGCCAGGAAGGCAGGTCCGACACCCTGACGCTAAAAGCCCAGCCTGCGGAGCTCCAAGAAGAGCAGGCAGCGGGGTGTTCCCCGCTGGTGCAGAAGGCGAGCCTCCACCACACGGGCTCCCCAGTGCGAGTGCAGCGCAGCAAAGGGACGGCCTCGTGTTCCCATGCAGCTGCCTCCGATTATGAGCTCTCCCTTGACCTAAAGAATAAACAGGTACAGAGGCTTCCTCCTCAGGCTGTGGGAGAAGGGGACGGGGTGGGTGGGACTGCGTTCGCACTGCGGTGGGACGTCTTTCAGCAAGTACTTTAGCCTTTTGTTCCCCTTGAGCTTTTGCCCTGATGAGCAGGCCTGGCCCTTTGGTTACGTGGGGCTGATGGAGGAAGTAGCTTCCCCACCTCTGACTGCAACACCCTTTGACCCAAACCTGCTAGGCTCTACTCCTCCTTGCCTGGGTCCTGTGGTCCAAAACGGACCCAGATGCTCAGGTGTGGTTGTAGGCTTAGAGACGGGTTGCGGGCAGCCAAGAGCTGCGGCATCCAGAGATACTGCCTTGCTCACAGGCATACAGTGCCTGTAGGGCTCCCAACAGCTCACTGTCCCAAAAGACCTCCCTCATGGGAGAGGTCTCCAAGAGCCATCTCACCTTCTTGGATCACACTGGGCAAGTCCCCAGTGCACTTCCACATTAGCCTCTTCAAAGCATAAGCCTTCAGGGGAAGTGGGGTTTATTCAATGAGTGTCCTGCAAAGCGTCTACCACGATGTTTCTGTATTGCTACCATCACTGCTTTCGATCCAGCGATGGATGCTGAAGAGACAGGCAGGTTTACCAGGCCAAGAGAAAAGGATTCAGTTCTTGTAGTTGCAAGCCTTGCCTCCCGTGCCCAAGGCTGCAGCCTAGCTCCAGAGCACAAGTCTCCCCGTCTCCAGCTGCATCTCCCGGTGGGCTCCCAGCAGGGGATAGCGGGACAGGGGCTAACAGCAGCTTGCCTCCTCACTCAAAGGCAGTGAGGTGGAACATGCCCCTCCCACCCTGCGTCTCTGCAGATTAGAGCCCAGGAGAGCTGTTGTGCAAAACAAAACCTGAAGAGTCATTTCTGACTTTTTCCTTGGATGGCAGCTCAACCAGAAGCTGTTTGATACGCAGACCCTGCAGTATGTGAGAGGAGGAGGACAAGCAAGCGTTAGTGACAGTGTCCATATTACGTTCAGTGAGAGAATTCAGTGGGGGCTGTGCTATCGCAGATGAAGGGTCTCAGCTAATGAGGTTCCCACAGAAGAGCTTCCCTCAAGGCATCACTGCTGTCCCTAAACATACATGTCAGATCAATGGCCCAATAAATGCCTGAGCAGAAAAGAGACCTTGGCTCTTTAGCTCTGACTTTCTCAAAATACTGCGTACTCAACTCAGACAGAGTTCTTGCTTCACACCAGGGAAAGAAAAAAGAGAAACTAATTAACTGGCTTCACAAACCAATGTGACATATCCTCAGGGTGGGCCATGTCTTGGCTGCTATATATGGGCTTAGCCTCCTCCATGTCCTAGAGCTGCTCTGGTTTGTCCTGGGGAGCATGTGTCCTGTGTTATTTTAGCTTTAAGGTCATGTTGTCCTATCATTGTTCTTGCAGCAGAGGCCAGACCTGCCCTGGATGCATATGAGACAGAGAGACATGTTAGCTACTCGTTCATTAAATTCTGGTGCCTCGAAGTACTGACCTTGCAGGGACCTAGCCTATCTCGTAGGTGAAACCACTTTTCTCACGGCAAAGGGGGCTTACACAATGTGTGCTCCTCCACCCTGATGGATGTTCTCAATGGACTGCCTCCAGGTCTGGAAGGGGAGATTTCCAGGGGATGAAGAGTATCAATCCTTCCAGTCTTGCACTCTAGTATGTGTTTTCATAGATATCCCTATCAACTTACCTGTCAGGTAGTTCTCTTGAATGAGAATAAGCGTGATAGGACCGTCACAGTACTGTCCCAGTAGTTCCCTAGTCATAGCACAAATTGTAATACATTAATAGAACGTACAGTAAGAAAAACAGATGGAAGGAGAGATTTTTAGTCTCTCAGTGCAGCTGTAGTCACATTTAGCTTTTGGGAGACGACTGAGTGCTGGTGAGGAAGGAGGGTAGAGTACAGCCTTCTCTGCAGGGATCGGAGGTGCAGGTCATCTGCCAGCCATTGCCCCATGGCATCATTCTAGAAGGTTGGTGGGTGGGATCATGGCTCTCCTTGCTCCCTGTGAAACAGAGCATGCTGACAGTGCGCAGAGCAGAAGTACACTATGCTGGGATATGGGAAAGGAAACTCTGCTGCTGAAGGTCCCCTACACTTAGGCTCTATTGTAAATTTGGGAAAATGGAGGGAAGGGATAACAGGAGAGAGGAGCATGCTTTCAGTCATACATACTCTTCTGATGTGCTGAAGGGTGGCAGGTGTCCCATGTATGAAAGAGAATGTCCTATTAACGCATGGCCCTTAAAGCAATGTCCTTCCATCATGAAGGGTTGGTGGGAGGGGGGGGAGCTAAGAATGGGTGGTAGAGAACATGTATGCTCTATGTCCTTTTTTAACTTTTTACAATGCATGCATTGACTCGAGTGACTCAGATTCTGTCACTGAGCCTGATTCTCTTCTTGCTAACATGGTGGCATGTCGCCATGCTCAGTGGCAACCTGGGTGGAAAACCGGTGCTTACTGAGAATAAGATCAGGCCCATTCTCTCCTGGCAGATGTATGAATTTATGCCTACGGGCAACAAAGCCATGAGATGTGCTCCTCAAATGTTAGGCCATATCCAGGCCTGGGACTTTGGCTTGCCTTAGGCTGACCTTGTTAAAGCTCTCTTCATGTGCAGTCCCTCATGGCAATGCGTATTTCCCAGCCGTTTCTAATTCAGCCACAAGGCCTGAATTGCTCAGACTGAGTCTTCATATTGAGACCCAGAAATGTATTAAGCTAATCATTCTTTGAAATCCCCCTGACCCCCTTCCTGCTTTTCCCTTCCTTTGGTGCCGGCTGTTGGATCATTCCCCAGAGAAAAGTAGCTTTAAGCAGGCAATTACTTGTGATTCACAGGGTTTATTAGGAGTGAGAGAGGGCCAATCATGTCTGGCCTTCCTTGGCTCTCAGATGGGAAGGGAAGGTTCATCCAGTAAGCCAGGCATACATCTCCATTACCTGTGACTGCTGTGGTACTAATGGATGCCCTTTCTTCCTCTTGAGAGGAAAAAAACCGGGCCAACAGCTGTGTGAAATCCTTAATTCCTCTGGAGTGTCAGTTAGCTCAACCTGATGGCAAATGTGAATGTTTCAGACATCAGTAAACAGTAAATGACTGGGCTACATCAAGGAGAGACAGAGACCCACTCTTACCAAGCAAGGGTGGGGAGGACACTTCTCTGTGGGGCTGCTGCTTCTGGCTTTGTCAGTCTTCTCAAGCATCCTTTGGACCAGTCCCTGGCCCTTGTTACCCCAGTCACAAGACACTGTAGGACCCCCCTGCTTTGGACAGGGCGGGATGGCAGCGGACCACGTGCAGAACCTGTCCTTGCACACCTGGTTTGAACTGGAGAGCAGACGAGACTAGGAGTCCTCTCACTTTACATCTTGTTCTGCTCCTTAATGCCTTAGGCCTTTGGGAGGACTGAGATAATGGACTGCAAAAAGATGGTGATGTTTTATCAAGGTACTGATAGCTTGTACCATTCCGTTAGACTTTTAGAAGGATCTCTCTTCTTAGTAGTTATTAAAGTCTGTCTTTTCGGGAACTGTCCTTGCATGAGATAAACTGGCCTTTTGCTTGAGATCAGCAATGACATCTTATCTTGGCCTCTAATAACATCAGAGCATATGAATTCCATGTTTTCAGAATGGCTGTCACCTCCTTGGAAACCTCAGATAATTATAAGGCTCTTGCTTCTGCCTTATTTTGCATTTTACTATTATTCTGTCCCTCGGATAGCTGTGTCTGTCCCTCCCATTTGTTCCTCTTTCCCTCCCAACACAATTAGCTCTACATTTTGATTAACCAGTCCATTATATTAAGTACTTGCGGTCAGTTGTCAGTAATAACTGTCCAGGTTGGGCCTGTGCAGGTTATTGGTTTAATTTGCATTTATCTGCATGAGCCTTCCCCCTGAAGGGAAGGGCCGTGGGGTAGCTCGGTCTCTTTCCAGGGAGGCCAGCTTTGAAGAGGTGTGGCAGGAGTGCTGGTTTTGTGGTGGGACTTAAGATGGTCGTTTTGGAAAGAAGGACAAAGAAATCCAGCAAAACCCTTCTGCTTGCTACCCAGAAGTTCTTCTTGTCCCTGTATTCCTCTTTCCTGCCACATCAAGCTCTGGGGATTAACAGAGGCCTTTTTTATCCAAAAAGCCTACTGGCGGGTCTTGTGGTAAATGAACCTGAATCCTTGATCATTGTGTGGGTACTTTTTATCACCAGTTCTGCAGACCCTTTGTGGCAGGGCAGCAAGGCGAGTATTAGGGCAGTGCTTTTTCTAAATGAGGGGTAAACAGAACTCTGAGCCATCTGCCATTGCAACTGCAGTGGCCAACCCCATTGCTAAGCAAATTGCTAGGGTGGGGCTTTGATGCTTGCTTTGGACAGATACGAATTCAAGGGCAATGCAAACAGAAAACACAACCCTACCTTATGTCTGAGCACAAGGCGAGGGGTCCCTGCTTCACTTCCAGCAAGGGAAATAAGAAAGGATGCGCCCCCCACCCGGCTCCCTTCCATAAGTGGCAGCCTCCCGTCCAGGACAGCAGGATCCCTAGAGCTGTGGGGTGCTGGGGTGCCAGTGGGCAAAGCTACTCCAGCAGCCAGGATACCGGCGCAGGGACAGAGTGGCTGGGGTCGTGTTGTTCCTCTCTTCTGTCATCTCCCAAGGTCATAGCATCTTCCCCTACTTCCAGAGGACTCAGTGTTGGAAAGATGCAAGCGGTGATTTACACTTCTCACAGCTGTCATTCCAGGCCTTCACTTGTACCCAGGTCACTCACTGATGGCTTTATTTGCAACTTACATAGTGTTAAAAAAAAGGAAAAGAAGGAAGCAGATGAAATGCCGTGACTGCGAGCTGATGCTCGTTCCTCCCTTTGACTACAAAAACAGTTTGCACTTAAACTCAGATCCTTTGTGAACACCGTCCTTCATTCTGTAAGCACTGGGCCAGCAAGGCAAGTGGTCTCTGTCTAGGGAAAAGGATGCAGCCAGTAAAACTCACCCTTTGGATCTGCTAATGAGCTCATACTCATCGCATGAATGATGTAGTGAATCCTCTGCTAATTCAGGACTGATTTTACCAGCACTCCCAGTCGTGCACTTGACCTTTTTTTGGCTTTTCCACGTGCGCACACGCACGTACAAACGCTACAGTCTGCACCTGCGCTCTGCTCTGTGAAGCGCCGACACGTAGAGTTTAGCTCATAGTTCCACCACAACTTCAGTGGAGGTGATTCAAGTTCATCCTTCTGTTTTCTTTGATTCCATCATCCACCATCATCTTCACACTGTCCCCCTTATCCTCTGTCAGTCACTCACTGTAACCAATTGTCTAACATTCTCCTGTAGCATGTCAGTGAAGGCCCAGCTGCAGAGGAAGAGCGAGGGGATTACTGGGAAGTATAGATACTGGGCTATGGAAGAGAAATTACCATAAATACTTGCTTTGCCGAAGCCTGTTGAGATGCCACTTAGCTGCGTGTGTATGTATTTACGTGTGTGTTTGTTGTTACCAGTTTAGTAAGGAGGAAATCTTCCTTCTACTTGTTCTTAATAACTTGTCTCAACATTTAAAATGAGATTTTTTTAACTTTCAGAACTGAGAGTTTTTCTTTTCTTGGATAGTTTTCATTTCACTGCTGGCTGACACCTGAAAAACTCAGACATCAGAAAGGAAGACACTCTGGGATTCAGAGTGCTTTTCAAAAGACACTGAACAAACCCAGCCTCCACTGACTTCTATGGAAGCTGATGTTTCTCGCTAGCTCCTGTGATCAAGCCAACATTTTCTGCATTTAAAAATTAACTTTTCCTTCCTTTCTCTGTATGGTTTCTCCTTTCCCTGAGAGTATTTCCTAAGGGGACTAAGGAGGGGAGCAGCATTAGTATAGGAGATGATGCTTGACCATTACCAGAGGACTGCTGAGCAGGAAGACACGTTGCCGGAACACTGTATTTGCAGTGTTGAGCTTGCCCTAAAGGCCATCAGAAGTTGGTCTGCAAGGGAAGGGCACCTCCAGGCTCCAGCTTGTATGGCTGACGCTCTAGGAAGAGGCATGACCATGTTGCAGCTGTGAGGAAGCTCATAGTGCTGATGCTTTAGCCAGCCATGCCCAAAGGGAGGCCTTCTGTTGAAATCAGGGGCAAGGCAATGAAGGAAAAAACTAATTCACTTTTAGAAGTTCCTCTGACAGCCATTACAGACATCATCAGTGTAGGATCTGGGGCAGCAGAAAGCCATCAGAACTCAATTAGAAAAAAATAACCTCTCCTGTGTGTATGTCTTTCAGATCGAAATGTTAGAGCACAAATACGGAGGTCACCTGGTATCTCGCAGGGCAGCCTGCACCATCCAGACTGCTTTCCGGCAGTACCAGCTCAGCAAGAACTTTGAGAAGATCCGCAACTCACTGCTGGAGAGCCGCATGCCGCGCCGCATCTCTCTGAGGAAAGTCCGGGTCCAGAACTCAGAGAGCTTCTCCGCTGAGAAAGCCCTGGTGGAGGGGTACAACTTTGTGGGCATCCCATTGGTGAGGTCCCCATCTTTGCCAGCCACGATCAGTGGGGCACTGACTGAGCTGGAGGACTCCTTCACGGAACAAGTTCAGTCCCTGGCCAAGTCTATTGATGATGCCCTCAGCACCTGGAGCCTGAAGACCATGTGCTCACTGCAAGATGGGGGCTCATACCAGATAAGGGAGACCTTCAGTGCCAGCTCAATGCAGCCAAACCAAGACTTAGAAGCTGAGCTGCAGGACAAGGAGAAGGAGGAAGGGCTCCTGCCAGATACTCTGCCCAAGAGCAGCAGCACTCTCATGATGGCTTTTCGAGATGTCACAGTCCAGATCGACAACAAGAACATCTCTGTCTCATCGTCTACCTCGGTGTCCATGGCAAACTGCCTCAGCAGCAATGCCCAGGCTGGGCTCTCTCAAGCTACCAAGGCTGAAGAAAGCCCCGGAGAAGGGAAGGGGGAAGCCAGTGAACCACCAGCTGCCCCAGAGAGCTTACCTGAGTCCGGAGCTCTACGGAACAGCCACGCTTTCACCGAGGTGAATGTCAGTACTAACGGCACGGGAGACAGCAGTGCTGAGCCTGGGCAGATGGCAGTGCAGAAGCTCCAGTTTGATGCTAGCAATGAGACGGGACAAAGCAAAGGCTCTGAGTCTGAGAATGCAGACAACTCAGAGCAGCTGAGCAGCAGCAGCACCTCCACTTCAGCCAAGTCAGCCTCCGAGGTGTCCTCGAAAGAGGCACTACAGGCCATGATCCTCAGCCTCCCGAGGTACCACTGCGAGAACCCAGCGAGCTGCAAGTCCCCCACACTTTCCACAGACACCATGAGGAAGCGCCTCTACCGCATTGGGCTGAATCTCTTTAATATGTAAGTGACTCTTTCTCATTCGTGTTTCCCAGCCTATTCCATGCCTCACAGGAACAGGTGGTGGCAGGCTCTTGGTCTAGATCCATCTCCAGGGAAGTTCTTTTGCACTCAAGGGCATGACCATCTGGGTATGCAATGCAGACCACAGGTTGGCTGCCCAGAAGCTTTTTCACTGAAGTCCTCCCAGTGCTGTCCTGATCTGCTGCCCAGCAGAGGAACAAGCCCAGTGCCCCATGAGTAGCACCCATGCTCTCCTGAATTCTGAACCTCTCCTGAATTCTGAACCTTCAGTCCCAGTTGGTGCCCATTTGGCATCCACCAGCAGAGCCTGGGGTCCAGGCTCCTGTTCCACTCTGTTGCAAAGGAGCAAGCGTAGCTGGGGATGTAAACCCAGCCCTGGTTACTTAACATAGCGCATTTTCAAGTAAAGAGCGAGAGTCAGAGGTAGAGCTGAGCTTGGCTGCCCAGTGTGAGTTCTCTGGCTGTCATTTTCCTTCTGGTATTTGGGTAGATTTTCACCTGACGGACCAGGTTAAGTTGTCTCAGTCTCTCGCACATCTGAGTCTGATATCCTATGAAAAGGCTGTAGGTGTGGAAGCAAAAGCAGAGCAGCCCAGAGATTACCATCAGAAGAGGTTAACTCGAGGGGTCACACGTAGTCTATTTTGCGTTGGCAGAAAGCAGCTGAGCTCCTGTAAGAAGCTTTGGATTTGCCCGTTGCCTGCTGATGAGACTTTTCTCATCAGAGCAAGCTATGAGAAATACTGGGTTTTCCTCCACCATCACACTCTCATCTTATGCTGTCTTGGTCTCCATTTGAGTCCCCTGATGATGGTGCTGGGGATTTAGTGCAGCCATACTAGAAGCGTGTTTTGCCACACATTAGCATGGGCCTTTTGGTCAGAGTGAGAACTACAGATTACACAGTCCTAGGCAGAAGTTTTGCACAGACAAGCAGGCAGTGCACAAGGTTTATGTATGTGTAGTGTGGAGACTGTGGACTCCAGGAGGCAGGAACGGTGAAGAGTGGTTTTCAGGGCTGGATTCAGAGCACATCCAGAACTGAAGTGATGTTAGAGCAAACAGATCTGGGACTCTTACAGAACCGAGGAGGACATTTTACTAGCTCTGAGATCAGGCTGTGAACAGGTGGGTCCACGTGTATAGATCAGTCAGGCTCTGGGTGCACACAGATCTGCCTGATGAGCACAGGCAAGCTGGAAGGAGAGGAGGTAGGCACCAAACACAGGTGGGGGTTGATTATGATAGAGATAGTTCTGGGTCCACACAGGTGTTGTGGTGTTTGTGTTGGGACAGGTGTACTTCTGGAGGGGGATGTGGGGCTTGCATCTCTGCTGCTAAGTGTTGCAGTATTCTCAGCCATGATTGGCAGGAGCCCCTCCACCCAATGTGTTTTCCTTTGGTTCCTGCACAGTTGACATGAGTACTGATGTCAAGATAAAGCAGGAGTGAAAATGCTTTTTCCCAGCCTCTCCTTCTTCCCCGTTCTGCCTGGCACACATTCATGTGATGGATCAGCAGTGCCAGGTCTGTTTTGGGGAAGCAGCTCTGCCATCCTCCTTCACTCAGTGACCTGGGTTCGCTGCATCTTGCAGGTCCCTGTGGAATAGAAGACGTACTGTGGAGCTCTGAAACACAACTTCCTAGCCAGGCCTCCCCTGCTCCCTTGAAACTAGCTGCTGAAATAATGTGCAATAACCTGTAGTGCTCAGTTTTCTTGACAAAATGTTGGGGGACAGGAAGGGAGGGAACCGACCTGTTAGCTCTGGGGAGCGAAGCCTTTTTTTTATTCTTTGAGTGGAATCTAAGGGACATATGGCTCCCCTTGTGACACCGCAGTGCACCTCCATCCAAGGGACTGGGGAGGCCATTCAGCTTTCTACTGTTATTTGGTTGTTGGTTTCCCTGCCAATGTCTAGCAAGGGGCCAGTTTGCCATTGCAGGGTGTGCGATGTGGGCACCAACCCGTAGGGCATGGAGCTGAGGCCCTCTGTGCGTGTGTGCTCATGCTTTTTGCTGACCGGTCCCACAGAATCACAGAATAGTAGGGGTTGGAAGGGACCTCTGTGGGTCACCCAGTCCCACCCCCTGCTGAAGCAGGGTCACCCAGAGCAGGCTGCACAGGACCTTGTCCAGGCGGGTCTTGAATATCTCCAGAGAAGGAGACTCCACA